>Ga0134104_1000096_pt1 | contig 114748 bp, 83 predicted proteins | sample 15_3_2metaG_FD_94455 | JGI IMG/M metagenome (GOLD analysis project Ga0134104, IMG submission 94455) | Switchgrass degrading microbial communities from high solid loading bioreactors in New Hampshire, USA - 15_59_3.3_214_A2 metaG | ecosystem: Engineered > Bioreactor > Semi-continuous > Anaerobic...
CCACGGCTTAGAAGGCCGTTGCTCTATCCAGCTGAGCTACAGGCACAAATGGAGCGGGTGAAGGGAATCGAACCCTCACGGCCAGCTTGGAAGGCTGGAATTCTACCATTGAACTACACCCGCATTATTCTCATCATGCCCTCAAGCGACTTTTTTATTATACAAAGGTCTTTGGTTTTTGTCAACAACAAATTTACGGTGTTTGCTTCATGTCCTGAAAATTTTTTTGAGGCTTCAGAACCTGCACATAGTACTCATCATAGGTAATATCCATTTCATATATATCCTTTGCAATTTCGGGCCCCACATACCTCAAATGCCAGGGTTCATACTTGTATCCGGTTATATTTTCCTTGCCCTTTGGATACCTGATGATAAAACCATATTTATGGGCATTCTTGCTATACCATTTAAATTCGTCGGTTTCTTCAACACTGTAATTGTTCTTAATTACATCAATGGCTAAACCGGTGTGATGCTCGCTGTGCCCGCCTCTTGCATTTAAACTGTCAACATCTTCAATGGTTCGGCCGCTGTTCACCGCATTATTCCAGATCGAATGCTGCGTCTGAATGCTTCTGTAAGTACCGTATGCAGTAATATTCAAGCCTGATTCAGCGGCATCATCACGCATTTTCACAAATGCCTCGTAAGCTTCTTTACGAAGGTATTGCGGTCCTACTCCCGAAGCACACATGGATTGGTCCAGTTGAACCAGTTCGGGCTTGTAATCATCGGGAAGTTTATTATATTTGTTTACCAAAACAGTTATGTCATGCCCGTTTTCAATCATGTTCACGTTTTCATAGAAATCGTAATCCAGACCAATGTTCACGTATGTAATGACCTGTTCATGAGAATAGCCGGGATTCTGCCTTTTATAATTAATATACCGTTCGGTGTTTTCTTCTATAAAATACGGCAAATCTGAATATAAAGCCAACCCCAGGCTTTCTGTCAACTCTTCGCCCGGATTGACATCTTCGGTCTGTTCATCGCCGGTTGTGCCTGATTGCTCTTTATCTGCAGGATTGGATTGCTGTCCGCCTGAAGAATTTGATTGCGCCTGTTCATTTATGTTGAATGGTACTCCATTATCGGTATTGGATTGCACTTCACCGGCAGGTTTTGATGCCTGCTCCTTCGGGGAACCTGTAATCCTGTCACCCATACCGGGTGCAGCCTGTTCAGTCCGGTTACCGACAATACCGTTTTCATTCCTTTTATCCGAATTATTACTGAAATAAATGTATCCGCATATAATGACTATTACAAGCAATACAATATTAATTCTTGTCAAAATGTATATTTTCTTTCTGACCGGACTTCTCTTTCTCCTCATGTTGATATCCCCCGTCCTGGAATACCACTATTATATCTTTATTGAGGTTTTTTATCAACAAAAATACTGTTCCGCTTCATCAGGCTGGATCTTTCCAAGCAGCAGGAGGCAATTGTTTTATAACGGCTAAACGCTGCATCAGGGTTTAGGAAGCTGTATGACTTGTTTGCAGCGGCAAACTGCAAACTGTCATAATGATTTCATAAATGCCTCATTATTGCACCGCAATTGTTAAATCTTTTCATATTGCTGGACCGTAAAGCAAAAAAATGGTGTAAAAACGGCCACATAACCGGTTGCGGCCGTTTCCAACTACCCTGTTTTGTATATAGAGCAGGTATTACATACAATAAATACTAAAACTATTTGCTTGCCACAGCCCTGTTAAGTGCGCAAATTATTGCATCAAAGGAGGCTGTGGTTGTATTTCTGTCCTTTCCCACCCCAAAAATGCTTTTTCCTCCACCGTTGGCAAGCTTGATATATGCAACCGCTTCGGCGTCGGCACCGCTTGTCAGGGCATGTTCAAAGTATGCTTCAAACCGGTACTTTGATGCACTGGTGTTTTTTAATGCATCAAAGAATGCCGAAATCGGCCCGTTTCCTGTTCCTGATATCTCGATTAATTCGTTGTTTTTTAATATTTTTGCATTTATGCTTACCGATTTATCTCTGCTTTCAACCCGGTAATCCACAAGCTTGTACGGGCCAGTTACATTTAGATAGTTCTCCCTGAAAACTTCCATGATTTCCTCAGGTGTAAGCTCTCTTCCTGTTTCATCGGATTTCTGCTTGATCATTACCCCAAATTCAGGGTGCATTTCCTTCGGAAGTACATATCCGAATTCATGCTCCATGACAAACGCCACTCCGCCCTTGCCTGACTGGCTGTTAATGCGGATAATTGCTTCATACTCCCTTCCTATGTCGGTCGGATCAATTGGAAGGTAAGGAACATCCCAGTATTCCGGCTTTTGCTCTCTCAAATATTTAAAGCCTTTATTGATTGCATCCTGATGTGAGCCTGAAAAAGCAGTGAAAACCAATTGCCCCGCGTAAGGATGCCTTTCATGCACTTTGAGATCGGTACATTCTTCATAGGTTTTAATTATCGAGTTAATATCCGAAATATCAAGCCCGGGATCAATTCCCTGGGAAAACAGGTTAAGAGCAACGGTAATGATATCAAGATTTCCGGTTCTCTCTCCGTTTCCGAAAAGGGTGCCTTCCACCCGATCGGCGCCTGCAAGCATGGCCAGCTCTGTTGCTGCCACCCCGGTGCCCCGATCGTTGTGTGTATGCACACTTATTATTACGCTGTCCCTGCAGCTTATATTTCTGCAGAACCATTCTATCTGATCTGCATACACATTGGGAGTGGTCATCTCAACGGTTGCCGGAAGATTGATTATGGCTTTTTTCTCGGGTGTTGGCTGCCAAATTTCCAATACCCTTTCACATATTTCAAGGGCGAAATCCATTTCGGTGCCGGTAAAGCTTTCAGGTGAATACTCAAAACGTATATCGGTATCACATTCGCGGCTTAACTGTTTAACCAGTTTTGTCCCCTCAACGGCAATGCCTATAATTTCCGGCTTATCTTTCTGAAATACAATACGGCGCTGCTGCTCCGAAGTTGAGTTGTACAGATGTACTATTGCCTGTTTTGCACCTTCAAGCGATTCGAATGTTCTTCTGATTAAATGTTCCCTTGACTGGGTCAGCACCTGAATAACCATGTCATCATTCAAATAACCTTCCTCAATAATTTTGCGTACAAAACGAAAGTCGGTATTGGAAGCTGATGGAAAAGCCACTTCTATTTCTTTTAACCCTATTTTCTTCAGAAGGTTGAACATCCTAAGTTTTTTATCAACATTCATGGGGACAGGCAGTGCCTGGTTACCGTCTCTCAGGTCAACACTGCACCATATGGGGGCTTTCTCGATTGTTTTGTCCGGCCATGTCCTGTCGTTCAATACAAAGGGTGGATATTTTCTGTATTTCTTCCAGTTCATTTTTGTGACCTCCTTTAAATATACATGAATATAATCAAAAAACCTTCCACCTCTTTTGTTAAAGAGACGGAAGGCTGCTCCGCGGTACCACTCTTCTTTATTCCTTTCGGAATACACTCATCCGGAAACCGGTAGATCCACCCCTGTATATTAATATAATTATGACTGATTCTATAAAAAAACCTTCGCCAAAAGAGACGAAGGAATAACGAACCACTCTTTTTCATTCCAGATACGGGTGCTATCGTACCGATATCCTGCCCTTATAACGATGGGCTTTCGTCCTGTCCTACTTTAGTTTCAGACGGCAACTCCAGGGCCAGTTCAATACCATTCCCCTGCTGTTTCCCACCAGCCAACAGCTCTCTGAAAGGTTCCGGGTATCTACTATTCCCCTTCACAGTCTTTAAGATATTTGATGATATATTACTATGGAAATTGGTTTCAGTCAAGAGTATTTTTAAAATTTTGTTCGAAAACTTTTACCTCTCAATGGTAACGAAAAAAAACATAAAGATATAACAAGGTTACAGGGTTATATCGCCATGATATGACAATGATTCATGTAACATTGGTTTTAAGCTTAATAACAGGGTTGATGAATCCCACCCTTTCCCCTCTCCAGGTATGGATTGGAGGGTAATGGAACCTTCTAAGTTTTTCCAGTACTTCACTGGTCAATGTACCAAGCTGCCTTAACGTTTCCATTACTACGGGTGCAACAGCTCTCACACCGCCATCCTGGACCTTGACACTAATACCTAGTCTTTCTGAATGTATATGCACGCAAAATACGCCATCCGCACCCATTTTCCCGAAATGATCACCTGATGTTGCCCTGTTCAGTTCTGTGTCCAGCCTGCCATCCCCCGCAACCATGTCGGGGTGGTTTATTACTGCGTCATACAGCAGTTGCTGCTCATTTTTGTATTTTCCGTTTAAAAACCCGGTGTCAAAAATCCTGGCATATGCAAGGGCCATGTTCTTAAGCGGGACTCCAAAAACAGGAACACCGCATCCGTCCACTCCCACATGGATTTTATCCTTCGGGTAGCTGCAAAACTCTGAAATTGTTTCTAATATGTCCTGCTGTACCGGATGGTTGAAATCAGAATAATTCTCCGTAGAACATCCCATGGCCTTGCAGGCAGCAATAATTCCAAGATGCTTTCCCGAACAGTTATTGTGCCACTGTGTAGGTCTTTTCCCCGAATCATAAAGTTCAAGTTTTTCATTAAAACCATAAGGCTCCCTGATACCGCAGGTTATATCGCTTTCTTTAACGTTCAGCTTGCCTGCAATAGTCAAAAGGGTTTCCAAATGTTTACTTCCACCGCTGTGGGACGATGCCATTATGGCCAGTTCCTGTAAAGTAAGACCAAAATGCTCGTTTATTTTTTTTCTAAGATGGGACAATAAAATAAGTGGTTTCCCCGATGAACGGAAATAGCAAATTTGCCCCGGATCGCCCAGGTAATTTACAAGTTTTCCTTCGCTGTTTACCACTGCAATACTTCCAAGATGAATACTTTCTATCAAACCATTGCGGATGACTTCAGCAAGTTTTTCGGTCATTCTATCCCTCCCTTGTTATTCTTGCCTTGACCAATTATAATTAATACAGTAATTTCTCACATGAACGGGTTTTTCGCTGAGGTAAGATTTATGAAGGTTCTTGGAATTGTTTCCGAATATAATCCTCTGCATTCAGGACATGTTTACCATATCCGCGCTTCGGTTGAAAAAACCGGGGCAACTCATACTGTCTGTGTTATGAGCGGGAACTTTGTCCAACGGGGTGAGCCTGCTATTGTGGATAAATGGGCGCGTACAAGGATGGCGCTTAATGCCGGGATTGATCTTGTACTGGAACTGCCAGTTGTTTTTGCATGCTCATCAGCTGAACTGTTTGCGTATGGAGCCGTTCGTACTCTGCACAATATGGGTGTTGTTGACTTTTTAAGTTTTGGAAGCGAGCAGGGCGAGCTTGGCTCATTATGGAGGATAGCATCGGTATTGTACGATGAACCTTCTGAATACAGGAAACTTCTTAAGAAATATCTGGATGAGGGGTTTTCTTATCCCATATCCCGTGAAAAAGCCCTCCACTCCATCCTGCGCGGACTGCCCGGTAACATTATGTCACATTCCAACAACATTCTTGGAATAGAATACCTGAAAGCACTGAAAAGTCTGAAAAGCAACATTCAACCTGTTACAATAAAAAGAATGGGGGCATCCTATTTAAGTACCGATATCTTATCCTCTTTTTCAAGTGCAACTGCCATTCGGCAGTATATAAAAAACCAGAGACAGGTAACAGACCCTGCTTTATCAGGTAATCTTCCCTCCTTTACAGTCGATTTGCTGGACAGGGAGATCAAAAATCAAAGAGGCCCGGTTTTTGCCGATGCTTTTTCAGAAATCATACTGCACAAACTGCGTACTATCGGTCCGGATATGCTGAGGCAGGTGCCCGATGTTACCGAAGGGCTTGAAAACAGGCTTATTTCCTGCGCTTTGCAGACTGGTACGCTCAGCGAACTGATAAGCAAGGTTACAACAAGCAGATATCCTTCAACACGTGTAAAAAGAATTGCGTTCAACTTGCTGTGGGGTATTACAAAAGACGATCTCAGAGGTATTTTGGATGATGAATCCTGCGGTTATCTGCGTGTACTTGGATTCAACACCAAGGGCCGTGAACTTCTTGCAAGAGTCCGGAAAGAAGCCGGGCTTCCTTTAATTGCAAAAGTGTCAAACTACAGAAACCAGCTGTCCGGTTTGTCAAAAACCATGTTTGAATACGATTTAAAAGCAACCGACTCATATGTACTGGCCTTCCCCGATCATAACCAAAGGAAGGGTGAACAGGACTTTACAACGCCGATTATAAAAACTACGTGAATATATATTTTTCGGTATAAAAGCAGGATAATATAAACCAGGCGGGGATAGGTTTAACAGCCTCGCTCCCCGCCTTTAATATTTGAATTTAATATTTTACAGTTTTATTGGCGAAATCATCTCAGTGTTGCATTCAATTCTGTTTTAAGCCCGTTCAGTATTTTTTCCATTATCTTGTTGATTTCATCATCAGTAAGTGTTCTTTCAGGTGAACGGAATTTTAATGTATAGGCTACGCTCTTCATGCCTGCAGGTACTTGTTCTCCCTTATATACATCAAACAGTTTCAGTTCTTCAAGAATCTTGCCGCCCAACCGCCTGATTACCGTTTCAATGTCCTTTACAGGAATTTCGTCTTTGATTACCAGGGCAATATCCCTTTCAATAGCGGGATACTTCGGAAGCCCCTTGTATTCCTTTGCCATGTTTGAGTTTTCAACCAAAGGTTTAACATCAAGCACGGCAATATAAGTCCTGTCCGGGCATTCAAAATTTTCAGCAACTTCGGGGTGTATTTCACCTATATACCCTATTGTTTCCTGACCGATTGACACCTTTGCACATCTGCCCGGGTGGTACGCAGGATGATTTTTCTCAGGCGAAAAATCTGCATTCCTGATATTCATTTGAACGAACAACTGCTCAATAATTCCTTTCAGGTAATAAAAATCTGTATTGCCATAAAGTCCTATTGTCAGAACTTTTCTTTCCTCCGGTAAAGGTTGATCTTTAACAGGCCTGTACACATACGATATTTCAAAGAAACGGCCTTCTTCCACTTTCCGGTTGCAATTTGTCCTGATAATACCAAGCATTTCGGGGATGGTGGTTGTTCTCATTATACTGAAATCTTCACCCAGGGGGTTTGATATAACAATGGCATTTCTAAGCTCATGATCCTTGGGCAGTCTTAATTTGTCCCATACCTTCGGACTTGTGAATGAAAATGTATATGTTTCGTATAATCCAAAGGACAGCATTTGCTGTGTGATCAGATCTTCCATCTTCTGGCTGTACGTTTTCTTTCCTAAAGTTGAAGCCTTGCCCGTCAGTAAAGTGGGCTTTATGTTATTATAGTCGTAAAAACGGGCAACTTCCTCTGCCAAATCGGCCATAACGCGAACATCGGGGCGGAAGGTTGGAACGGTTAACACTCCTGTATTCCTGTCCACACCAAATTCAAGCTTTTCAAACAAATCCAGCATCCATTCCCTGCTGATATCAGTTCCAAGCAGGTCATTTATCTCATCAGCATTCAGTTCGATTTTAACTGTCCCGGATTTCACCGGATAGCAATCCACAATTCCCGGAACAACCTTTCCCGCTCCAAGTTCTTCAATCAGCTGTGCGCAACGGTTAAGGGCAGGAATAACATTTTCAACATCCAAGCCCTTTTCAAATCGGTTTGAAGCTTCACTGCGAATTCCAACTTTCCTGCTGGTAAGTCTTACAGAAGTTCCGCTGAAGTTGGCCGACTCCAGCAAAAGCATTTTTGTTTCCTGTGTTACTTCGGAATTTTCACCGCCCATAACTCCGGCTATTGCCACCGGCTTGTTTTTATCTGCTATTACAAGCATTGAAGAATCAAGCTGGCGTTTTTGTCCGTCAAGCGTTGTGATGATTTCATCATCTTTCGCAGTTCTTACAATAATCTCCCCGCCGTCAATGCATTTAAGGTCGAAAGCATGCATTGGCTGTCCCATTTCAAGCATTACATAGTTAGTGATGTCAACAATATTATTTATAGGTCTCATGCCTGCTGCTGCAAGGCGTCGTTGCATCCATTCGGGAGAGGGTTCAATTTTTACATCTGTTACCACTCTTGCGGCATAGCGGCTGCAAAGCTCGGGATTTTTAATCGTCACCGATGCAAAATCCGAGGCTTTTCCGTTGCCTTCTTCCTTTACGGTGATTTCAGGTTTTTTAAACGCGGTCGACAATGCTACCGATGCTTCCCTTGCCAATCCGATAATACTAAAGCAATCTGGCCTGTTCGATGTTATTTCAAAATCAAGAACGGGCTCAAGCCCCAATACTTCCTTGACATCCCTGCCGGGCTCGGGACTGTTGTGAAATACATATACACCGTTTTCGGGTGCATCGGGCAGATAATCATGAGTCAGGTTGAGTTCTTCTATTGAACACATCATTCCATTAGACTCAGCACCTCTGAGCTTAGATGCCTTTATCTCTCCGCCGGGCAGTTTTGCTCCGACAAGAGCAACAGGTATATAATCACCTTCTTTTACATTCGGAGCTCCTGTAACCACCTGGATTACTTCTTTTCCGATATCAACCCGGGCTATTTTCAGCTTGTCGGCGTTGGGATGCTTTTCCATCGAAATAATCCTGCCGACAACCACGTTCTTAATAGATTCACCTAAATCTTCAATTGCCTCCACCTTGCTTCCTGAAAGGGTTAACAGCTCAGCAAGCTTTTCGGCATCTACATTTATATTGACATAATCCTTCAACCAGGAAATCGGTGCCTTCATTATCTATCACTCCCATTCTTCATAATGATTGTTAAAACTGCTTAAGGAAACGCATGTCATTCTCATATAAAAGCCTCATATCGTCTATGTTAAAGCGTCCCATTGCCGTTCTTTCAACACCAAGTCCAAAAGCAAAACCACTGTAAACTTTAGGATCTATTCCGCAAACCTCAAGAACCTTTGGATGCACCATACCGGCTCCAAGAATCTCTATCCAGCCTTCGTTTTTGCAAATCCTGCAGCCTCTTCCCCCGCATCCCCAGCATGATACATCAACTTCGGCACTTGGTTCGGTAAACGGGAAATGATGTGGCCTTAAACGTATTCTTGTATTCTCTCCGAAGAGGCTTTTTGCAAATACCTGCAGGGTTCCAATCAAATCACCCATGGTAACGCCTTTATCCACTACAAGGCCTTCCACCTGGTGGAATATCGGAGAGTGAGTTGCATCAACCTGGTCGGAGCGATATACCCTGCCCGGACAGATTATTTTTATCGGTGGCTTTTTATTCTCCATGACACGTATCTGAACAGGCGACGTTTGTGTTCTTAATACGACATTTTCGTTGATATAAAAGGAGTCCTGGGTATCCCTTGCAGGATGATTCTTTGGTATGTTAAGCGCTTCAAAGTTATAATAATCCAGTTCAACCTCAGGTCCCTCGGCAATTTCGTATCCCATACCTATGAAAACTTCCTTGATTTCATCAAGAACCTGCGTCAGCGGGTGTTTTTTACCCCTTGCAAGCAAAGTACCCGGCATCGTTACATCAATGGTCTCTTTCTCAATTTTCTCTTTTCTTTCTATTTCAAGGAGACTGTTCTTAATCCTCAGTATATTATCCTCAATCTGTTTCCTGATGTCGTTAACCAACTGGCCTATAACAGGTCTCTCCTCTGCTGAAAGTGAACCCATTCCTTTTAAAATACCGGTAAGTTTTCCTTTCTTCCCTAAAAATAGAACCCGTATTTCCTCAAGGCTTTTCATGTCCTTAACATTTTCCAGTTTCTCCATCGCTTCACCGGCAATTGCCTCAAGTTGTTCTTTCATATTTTCTCTCCTTTCAAAATCTTAGTTTCGATACCTGATACAAACAGATGCATTCGTCAGAACAAAAAAAGCTTCGCCCTGAATAGGACGAAGCATCACTCCGCGGTACCACCTATGTTTACACGGGGTTTCCGTGTACACTCTGACCCGTTAACGGCGGGTAACCGTCTTTTCCTACTCCTCATATCTGCAGGCGGTACAATAACAGTACACCGTCCAAACAAGACTTACAAACATGCAATCAACAATGTTATGAGTTTCAAAAAAGCTACTCCGGAGGGAAATTCGCACTATTCCATTTAAAGGGATGCTTTCAGCCGGTGACATCCCATCTCTGATTAAAGCGGGAATATGCTACTTGGCTCCTTCATCGTATTTTTCAATTAACCTGAATGTTTAAATTTCATTTTAGCACAATCATATGTTCTGTTCAAGGGATAATTTTTTTGGATTGAGTGAACTTTATTAAGTTAATGGACAGAGTAAATGCAACTCCAAAGAACCGGCTTTATTAAGCCTTTCCAAAATATCGGCGGCATTTGGTCTGAACAAAGAATAATCATAAGATTTACAACCTGCCATTAAGAGAGACTACCGCAGGATTAACAGAAATCAAAACAGCAATTATGTACTTAAAGCATACATAATTGCTGTTCAGAACCGTCCACCTTTTAATAATATCAGAATCCGGCATAGCAATATGCCGGATCGCATTCTTTATTTATTATACCAATCACTGATTATTTAGCCGAAGCGCTTAATTTCTGAGATTGCTTTTCAATGAATTTCTCAGCATCATTAAAGCGGATTTTGTTAATTGCATCTCCGGCCTTTTCGTACTGCTGGTCTCTCAGCAAATCAAGAACATATACCAAATCACTGTTGATGTTCTTGATGATATTTGCGCCTTCTTTAATGGCTGCAACATCTGCACTCTTGATTGCCGTGATGATTTCAGACTTGACGGTATCAAGATCGTCTACATATGCCATAAATGTATCATATGATTCCGGTCCCATCAATTCCATCTGGGATCTTATGTATTCATCTTCATTGAGATAGTAGACCATATCTTTGATATACTTCGTATCAACACCGGCCAGGATATCAAGAATATATTGCTGCCCGTTTTCAATTTCATATGCATACTCAACAGCCTGATTTACATACTCTGTAATTTCATCGTCAGGTATTGATTCCAGCAACTCTGTAATTGAATTTGTAATATCGGCATACATGTCATAGTAACCCTGAATTTGATCCAGGTAGGAATCAATTGATCCTGCCGGTATAACCATTGTAAGGGTCTGATACAGATCCTTGTCGGCAACAATCATGTTAATGGCTTTTTCAATATCACCGCTCTGAAGAGCTGCACTCAGTTTATTGAATGAGCTTTCAGCCTTCTTGTAAATTGAATAATAAGAATTAATCTTTCCAACATAGTCGGATATTGTTGCTGCAGGTATTACCATTCCAAGAGCCTGATGCAGATCCTTGTCGGCAACAAGCTGTTTAACTGCGGTATCAAAATCACCGCTTTGCAGGGCTGCACCGAGGTTGTTCAATGAACCTTCAGCATTTTTATATATTGTGTAATAAAAATCTGCTGTGTCAACATACTCGGATAATGTTGCGGAAGGAATGAACCATGCAAGCATATCATGCAGTTTATCGTTGGCAATAATGCTTTCAACAATTTCATCAACAGAACCGTCGAGTTTTATGGTATTGATCGGCTCTGCCCATTCAACTATTGCCTGGCGGTATTTTTCAACGCCTTTTGCGTATTTATCAAGATCAGGAGCCAGTGCGAAGTAAATAGCACTATTTACAAGCTCTTCGTTGTTGAGAACATCATCAACGTATTTTTCAATATTTGCATCGGACAAAATGCCTTCAGCAAGAGCCCTGTCTATAAATGTTGCCACTGCCTCCGGGGCTGTACGCTTAAAGCTGTTTATTTCCACTTCGAGATCATCAACGTAGTCCTTGACCAAACCCTTGATTGCATCAACATCAAGCTGGATAAACGCATTCAGGTTACCCGTACTGTACTTGATTTCTTTAATTGTAAATACCTGAGGTACACCCAAATCAGCATACTTGATTTCATATTTCAACTGGTCGGTTGGTATGCGCTTGGTAACAAATTTAGGGGCTTTCTTTTTGCCTAAATTTATTTCGCCTGCTGAAATTGTTATACCTGTGTCGTTCGGCTCAATAAAGATCTTTGCACTGATGGGAAGACTGATTGCTCCATATTTTGCGTTCACATAGACACGTTGATCAGCTGTTTTAAATGCTACTTCCTGAATTGAAAATTGCTTTGGTAAACCTAAATCCAATTGCGCTAACTGGTCTTTAATTAGAGAGTTGATTAAATCCTGATTAATTTCAACTTCCACAGTTTTTGTGGACGCATCATAGTATAAGTGTTTTTTGGCTATTTCGGTCAACAGATTGTCAGTTTCCACATAGTTGAAAGCCAAATCATCGTAAACCGAATTGTTTAGTTTTATGATGGTCGACAGTGGCACTGCTATTATGATAATAACGACTGCCACAATTACATAGAACCACCATTTCTTAAATAACATAACTGGCACCCCCTAAAAATTTAAGCTTGTCCTCTAAGCCTTTGTATGGATTTTTATTATTTATAAATATATAAACATATATATTTATATGCCTATATATTTATATTCCCGTTGGATGTAAAATATAATACAATCAAACTGCAATTTATTCCCTGATTCTCTATATGTAAACTTCACCAAAAATATTACATAAATTTGCTAGCTGCTAGGTATAATATTACTATAAAATAGTACCCCTGTCAATTACAGCTTAGCAGTTATATACAAAAATTAATTTAAAAACACGAAGATTATGAATTTTATCACAAACAGGTCGTTTTTGTAATGTATGTATGAGCGGCAATATATTTCCAATACATTCATCATATACTACCCGTTAACCTGGCGAAAAAAGTCTGCTTCTTTTGGGAAATGTTTATTATAGTTATAATATCTATCGAAGTTTCTCAACTGATTGAATCTGAAAAAATCTTATGTTAGAATATTTCTAGTTTTAGTACATATTGTCGAAAGGATGGGTAAAGGCTATAAAGCAGCTAAGTGTTTATTCTGTTGTTTTTAGCCTTTTTAAGTTGTAATGAGGATTAAACGGGTATTTTTTTTACTGCTTTTTTTAACTGTTATTGCTTCTATTTTACTGGTTTTGACTTCCAAGGAACCGTCAAATACAAATGCAAACCATGAGGACATAACTCCGGCACCAGCAATCACACAAAATGCCGATCCTTCCGAGGAACCGGCATCTCCAATGCCAACCCCAGCACCGGTTATCGAAACCGTAACACCTGTATATGCCGGGCAAACCGTAAATCCAGAAGATGTGAATCCCGATATTCTGCCGGTATATAACGGGGATAATGCATTCAGTGAATACTCAAAGGAAAAAAGATTCGGTGATACTGTTTTAAAATACTGGCACTTTTCGGGATTTAACATTATTACTTCGGATGTTGAAAATCCCGGCATTTATTTTGGATCGGCTGACAGTTATACCGATGTTGAAGGTGTTACAACCTTCAGGGGAAACCATTACCGCAACAGCGCAGCCTACGGAACCAGGAAGGTGGCTGAAAAAAAGCTCGAACTTGTCTGGACCAAGGATATTGGCTCTGTCAGCGCCAACGGCTCCTACTGGCCGGGCGTCGGATGGACGGGACAGCCATTGATTATACACTGGGATGAGGATATCAGAAAACTGATGAATATAAATCCCGAGTACAAGGATACCGATCTTGTGGAAGTAATCTATCCTACTCTTGACGGGAATATTTACTTCCTGAATCTTGCGGACGGGAAGCCAACAAGAAATCCTATAAACATAGGCTATTCCACAAAGGGTACGGGCATGATTGACCCGCGCGGCTACCCTATCCTTTATACCGGACAGGGCCTGAACCAGAACGGAGACAATTACGCCCACCATAAATTCAGGATATTCAGCCTTATTGATCAAACCGAATTGTTTTCAATAACCGGAACCACCCCTGAAGCTTTCCGGCTTTGGGGAGCATTCGACCCTTCCCCTCTTCTGCACAAGGAAACGGATACCCTCATTCAGCCCGGTGAAAACGGTATTTTATACAGGATAAAAATGAATACCGATTTCAACAGGGAAACAGGCGAGCTTTCAATTGATCCCGAAGTTACAAAATACAGGTATGAGGGTGTCTTTGACGTAAACATAGGATATGAGAATTCACCAGTTTTTTATAAAAACTACCTGTACCTGGCCGATAACGGCGGACTTTTGCAGTGTATTGACATCAATACCCTCGAGCCTGTATGGATTGCAAACGTGGAAGATGATACCGATGCAACAATTGTGCTTGAAGAAACCAATGAAGGCGTCTTCCTGTACACCGGCAATGAAGTGGACATTCGTGCAATCGGCAAACCACAGCCTGTATTCACCGACTGCCAGCTTCGCAAGTTTAATGCGCTGACTGGCGAGCTCGTCTGGGAAAGATCGTACAGCTGCATATACCAGAACGGTGTAAACGGAGGTCTCCTGTCCACACCGGTAATCGGGAAAAATGATATATCCGATATTGTCATTTTCAACATATGCAAAACAACCGACTGGAAAAGCGGAAAAATGGTCGCGCTGAGCAAAAAAACAGGTGAAGAAGTATGGGTGAAAGATCTTGCCAATTACAGCTGGAGCTCCCCTGTTGATTTTTTGTCGGATGATGGAAAAACCTATATGATTTTTTGCGACTATGCGGGCCAAATGCATTTAATGGATCCCGTCAATGGTGAAATATTGGATACCATTTCGGTCGGTCTGAACGTTGAAGCATCACCGGCAATCTACAATGATATGGTTGTTGTCGGAACGTATGCGAAGAAAATTTACGGGATTAGAATAAAATAAAACCTTTGTTTCGAAAAACCGGGTTTTATGCCAATACCCGGTTTTTTATATGAATTTTATTCTTAACAAAACGGCATATATTCGTTATAATACCTTTTTAGAGCAGGATATTACCCTAACTGAAAGGAAGAATGAAATGAAACTTGGAATTGTTGGACTTCCCAATGTAGGAAAAAGCACTTTGTTCAACGCGATTACGAAAGCTGGTGCAGAAAGCGCCAACTATCCGTTTTGTACAATAGATCCGAACGTAGGAATCGTGAGTGTGCCTGATGAACGGCTTGATAAACTGGCTGAAATGTACAAGCCAAAAAAAGTGACCCCCACCGCAATTGAGTTTGTGGATATAGCCGGACTGGTTAAAGGGGCAAGCAAAGGCGAAGGACTGGGAAACAAGTTTTTGTCCCACATCCGTGAGGTTGATGCAATTGTTCATGTTGTAAGATGTTTTGATGATCCGAATATAGTGCATGTCGACGGTTCCGTCGGACCTGCCCGCGATATTGAAACAATCAACCTGGAATTGATTTTTGCCGATATGGAAATGCTGGAAAAACGGATTGACAGGGTTAAAAAGCAATCAAAGTCAGGTGAAAAGAAATACCAGGAGGAGCTTGCTTTACTTGAAAGCATTCAAAAGCACCTCGAGTCCAGCCAGCCTGTCCGTACAATGAATATTGACCCCGAATGGGAAAGGTATGTTGAGCAATTATTCCTGTTGACATCAAAACCGCTGCTATACTGTGCAAACATATCTGAAGAAGATCTTAAGAATCCTTATGAAAATCCCTATGTGAAAGAGCTTATGGGATGTGCCGAAAAGGAAAATGCCGAGGTCCTGGTTATTTGTGCACGTATTGAAGAAGAAATTGCACAGCTTGACGACGACGAGAAGAAAATGTTTCTTGCCGAGCTTGGTATAGGCGAGTCGGGGCTTGACCGTTTAATAAAGGCAAGCTACAAACTCCTGGGGCTGATAAGCTTTTTAACTGCCGGTGAAACCGAGGTAAGGGCATGGACAATCAAAAAAGGAACAAAAGCTCCGCAGGCAGCCGGAAAAATTCACAGTGATTTCGAGCGCGGATTCATTCGTGCCGAGATCGTGGCTTATGACGATCTGATTAAGGCGGGCTCCTACACCGCCGCAAAAGAACAGGGGCTGGTCCGTTCGGAAGGAAAGGATTATGTAATGAAGGACGGGGATGTAACACTGTTCAGGTTTAATGTATAGAATAACGGCGAAAACCCGATCGTATTCGGATCGGGTTTTTTCTTCTCTAAAAATGTTTATATGTTGATTCCCGCACATGTTCCTGTAAATTGATTACGGTTTTAATTTCACCTTAGGTGTTTAAATCAGTTGTTATATTTCCTTTTTATTTTTTTCGAAGTTGTTTTTTCAAACTCGGTCTCCCTGATTGTAATATGACGGACGTATTTATATAACACCAGGCTTTTGTTTACTTTATAAACCTCTTCCTCTATAAGCTTGTATAACTGGTCATGTGTTGGATTTTCTGTTCCGAGTTCTTCCCTTATCTTGTCCATATCAGGGTAGATTTCTGCGGCAACTTCAATATCGCCTTCTCCTTCACCTTCTCTCCCGTAGATGACACATTCTGCTATAAACGGGCTTTGAGTCAGCAAAGCTTCAATCTCTTCAGGATAAATGTTCTTGCCGTTCTTTGTAACTATGACATTCTTTTTCCGCCCGGTAATGTAGACGAAATTATCCTCGTCAATGTAACCCAGGTCGCCTGTATGGAACCACCCGTCCACTATTACTTCCCTTGTAACCTCTTCATTTTCATAATAACCCAGCATGATGTTCGGACCTTTTGCAATTATTTCACCAATACCGTCTTCATTCGGATTATGAATTTTAATCTGTACATGTGGCAGCGGAAGTCCTGCAGCATTATTTCTATAATCAACATCACGGTTCAGTGCAATAATCGGGGAGCACTCGGTTAACCCGTATCCCTGCACGCAATGAATTCCAAAATCCTGAAACCCCTGTACCACTTTCGGATCAATTGCCGCACCGCCGCTGATTAAAAGCCTTATTTTTCCACCGAAATTGTCATGTATGGGTTTAAACAGTTTCTTTCTAACATCAATACCTATTGATTTCAAAGCCCTGCTGATTTTCAAACCCAGCTTCAGCTTTTTCAGCATTTTCGGATCCTTTGAAGCCTGATCCCAGATACGCTTGTACATTGCTTCCAGGATAAGCGGTACACCAAGCAAAACAGTGGTTCCTGATTCCTTAAGGTTTTTCACAATATGTCTCAGGCCTTCACAGAACGCAATGGTACAGCCCCTGTATATCTGGCACAAAAAACCGCATGTACATGCATAGGTATGATGAAGAGGCAGAAGCAACAGGAAAACATCATTTTCTCCTATATACAGCATGGAGCACATATCCATAAGATTCGAGCAAACATTCTTATGCGAAAGCATAACAGCTTTCGACTTGTCTGTAGTACCCGATGTGAACAAAAGAATGTTCATGGCTTCCTTATCAATTTCAGCATCAAGAAAACTCCTTTCCCCGTTCTTTACCAGTTCAAAGCCTTTTTCCATCAAAACCCTGTAAGACAGGATTTTTTCCGTTGATTGCTCATTGTCGAATGATATAAGGTATTTCAGGTTGGGCAATTCATGGGAAATAGATTCAACCTCATTGCTCTTGCTGCCTGAATAAAAAACCGCATCGGCCTTTGAGCGGAGAAGAAGGCTCTTGATTTCGCCAACAGGCAATTCCTTATCCAAGGGCACCACCACCCCGGTTCCGTTCACTGTTGCGAGGTATGCCACAGTCCACTCGTAACGGTTTTCGCTGATAATTGCCACTCTTTTTCCCGACAGCCCGAGGTTCAACAAAGCAGTGCCCAATGCATTGACTTCATCATAATACTGCTTATATGTTATTGGTTTGTACAGCCCGCCCTCTTCTGTTTTAACCAGAAAAGCCGCTTCATTTGCAAACATTCGGGCACTGCTCTCAAGCATATCCTTCAACGTGCTGATTTGCCTGACTTCATATAACGGTATGTTTTTCATATGTTATCCTCTCCGTTTCACTTTGTCATCCAAATAATAACTCATTGACCCGGGTAATATGTCTATTATAACAAATGATATTAATATATTTCCACAAAAATCCTATTTTCAGGCAATGAATGGTCTTACGGTGACTTTTTACTGTACATATTCCGCCAGTTTTTCAGGATCCAGAATCTTCACTGTTGACAAGTGGAAATCAATTAATCCTTCATCGCGCATTCTGCCCATTTCCCGGGACATTGAAGGCCGTGAAATATTCAAAAAATCAGCCATTTCATTACGCTTCATCGGAAGATGTATCAGGTAACTGCCCTGTTCCTTGTACTGCTCCCAGAAATATGTACAGAGCTTTTCCCTCATTCCCCGGATAGACATGTATTCAACCTTCCTGTTTAACTGCATTGCCTTTTCGGATAATATTTTCAGCATGTTTAAAGTAATCTGGCGGTGGAATGAACAGGCATTTGCACATCTACCCACTATTTTATCGGGAGAAATGAAAAGAACCGTGGAATTAGCCAATGCCGAAATACTTGCAGGCCACACTCTCCTGTTCGAAAAAACAGCCATTTCACCAAACAAATCACCGGGTTTAAGTATGTTCATTATTATCCTGTTGCCGTTTACGCTTTCCTTCAGCACCGACAAACTTCCGTTTACCAATAATCCCAGGCCTTTCATCGGCTCACCTGCCTGTGCGATAAATTCACCCCTGCTGAAGGATTCTTCCTTTGGATTCAGGCATGCAATCATCGTACCTGCATCATTTCTGTCAATACCGGAAAACAGCAGAGAATTTACTAATATTTCTTCCCAATTGTCCTTTATAATAAACACCTCTTTTTTTGTAGCCATGGCTACCGATTTGTCCCTTTAAATATATTACAATGAAACGCGTAAATCAAGACCGTATTAAGTTTTATACAAACCAAGGAGGATAAATCTATGTCAATGTTTTGTTTTCAATGCGAACAAACTGCGGGAGGAAAGGGATGCGTAAAAACAGGCGTATGCGGTAAGAAGCCTGAAGTTTCAAATGCCCAGGATGAACTGACATCTGCATTGATAGGCCTTGCACGCGCATCAGGCGGAAAAAGCCCCAACAACAATGCTGATATTCTTATGATTAAATCACTTTTTGCAACTGTTACAAATGTAAATTTTGACGAGGATCGAATCAGGGAACTTATTAAACAGGTTGAAGAGGAGAAAAATGCGCTGGGCGGCGCAGAAAACTTCAATATGTGGGATCTGTGGAACGGCAACGTTGACACTGTATCCCTTCGTTCAACATTGCTGCTTGGAATACGCGGCATGGCGGCATATGCATACCACGCTTATGTTCTGGGCAAAAAAGATGATGAAGTCACAAACTGGTTCTTCAAAGGTATGAAGGCAATAGGAGAAGACCATACCGTTGAGGAATGGCTGGAACTGGTTATCGAATTCGGGCATGTAAACTTAAAGTGCATGGCTCTGCTTGACGAAGCCAATACCTCTGCCTACGGCCATCCTGTGCCGACTAAGGTTACAACGAATGTTGAAAAAGGTCCGTTTATTGTTGTATCCGGTCACGATTTGCTTGACTTAAAACATCTTCTGGAACAAACCGAAGGCAAGGGTGTTAATATCTACACCCATGGAGAAATGCTTCCGGCCCATGCATATCCCGAACTTAAGAAATATCCGCATTTAAAGGGAAATTTCGGTACGGCATGGCAAAACCAGCAGAAAGAATTTGACGGAATACCCGGAGCATTTTTGTTTACAACAAACTGCCTGATGCCCCCGAAAGCATCCTATGCCGACAGGGTGTTTACAACCGCAGTGGTAGGGTACCCGGGGCTCAGGCATATACCTGACGGGGAAAACGGAGTCAAGGACTTTTCACCCGTAATCGAAAAAGCCCTTGAACTGGGTGGATATAGCGAAGATATGCACTTTACAGGTATCAATGGCGGTTCTGAGCTTACAACAGGATTCGCGCGAAATACGGTATTAAGTGTGGCAGACAAGGTGATAGAAGCTGTTAAATCAGGTGCTATCAGGCATTTCTTCCTGGTTGGGGGATGTGACGGTGCAAAACCCGGCAGAAACTACTATACCGAATTTGTTAAGAATGCGCCGAGGGATACGGTTATCCTTACATTGGCCTGCGGGAAATACCGGTTTAACGATCTCGACCTTGGCACAATCGGCGGACTTCCGAGAATTATGGATATGGGGCAGTGTAATGATGCTTATTCTGCAATACAGGTTGCGCTTGCGCTGGCGAAAGCCTTTGACTGCTCCGTAAATGAACTTCCGCTGACACTGGTACTGTCATGGTACGAACAGAAGGCGGTATGTATTCTTTTAACATTGCTTGCCCTTGGTATCAAAAACATATACCTTGGTCCTACGCTGCCTGCATTCCTGTCTTCAAACGTCCTCGGCTATCTTGCAGAGAATTTCGGCATCAGGCCAATCTCGACTCCCGAACAGGATCTCAAGGCAATACTGGGTTAATAATCAAAAGGTTACTGCTCTGAGGTTCGCGAAACAAAACACCCGAAGCAGGACCCGCAGAATGATATGAAACAAAAACTTCTGTACAGTTATATAAAAAGAGCCGACTCGAAGTAAAATCCGAGACGGCTTTTTTGCCTTATAGCTTTAATGACAGGCCGGAAAACCTGCCATTTGAATTTCATTTTATTCAACCAAGCGCTTTTCGCCCTGGATTTCCTGTATCGGTTTTATATTCTGCGTAACCTCCACGGTGCCGAGATATTTCCCGTCTTTGCTTCTTACGGCAAAATAACGGATATATACATATTTTGAACCCATTTTGATCCAGAATTCCTCCTTGTCCTTCTTACCCGACCTGAAATCGTTCACAATGCTTTCAACAACATGAACACTGGCAGGCGGATGACAGTTTTGCACACTGCGCCCGATAACGGCTTTAGTCCTCGCAAAAATCCTGTCCTCAGACTGTGAGAAATATTTTACTGTATCATTCCTGTCAACAAACGTTATGTCAAAGGGTAAAGTGTTAAGCATCTGCTGCAGTTCTTCAATTTCCATGATACCCGTATCAAAACGGATATATCCGTCGGCTTCGGCTTCGCCTTTTTCCTGTTCTTCCTGTTCCAGATCCACTCTTTCGGGCTTCCAATGCTCCACCTTTTCTTCGAGAAAGCAAAAGCCTATTTCTTTACTTTCTCTGTGTATTATAAGCCATTCATCCTCGGTAAAAACTTCTGAAACCATCGGGAAAAGAATATTCTCCTCTTTAAAAATCATGTCATTTATCCTGGTTATGACATTTTCAAGTTTGCTTATAATGTTTATCAGGTCATTCTTATTTTTCAGATTGTCTGCAACTTCCTTTATTACCTCCCTGATTTCATCATCCACTCCCCACATAACCTTCGGAGGTGTTGTAATACCGTATCTTTCCATGTACGGGAACAGCAAGTTTTCCTTACGGCTGTAGTGTTTATCAATTTCAAGAAGCCTTGTGACTTCCTTCAGTAGCTTTTCTGTATTTTCATCCGAACTGTCCTTCCTGAATTTCTCCATTGCAGGCCTGAGCGATTCTTCAATAAAAGTCTCTATACCACGGTTTTCCTGTTTAAAAACGTCTATAGGATGTCCCTCTTCTTCGACAGGCTTTCTGAAATCGTGGATCTCTTCAACTGAAGAGCCAAAAACTGCGGCGTGCACATCACAAAGCCTCTGGATTTCCTCCACGGGCATTCCTTCTGCAACGAGCGAGTTTTCCAGTTCAACTATTTCCTCGGTTGTAATACCGTTAAGCATTTTTTGAAAATCATTTTTTACAGCCTCCACCGATTCTCCGTCATGAAGCCTCCTTATCAGTTTTTTTAATGTTTCACGCCTGTATTCACGGTTATTAATTATTTCACTCATATAATCACCTTCTTTCTTCAGTATTAATTTATTTTTACCCATTCTTTTACTGTTATAAGCTTCTTTATTTTACCCGTTTCTATGGAAAACTACATGAATAAAAAGATAAATTCCGGTAAATTAACGATAAAACTATATATTTGCAATTTCAGGTACCATAAGAACAATGCTGATAACCGCCCCTTTCGAACAGCCCCGGCGATAACAGGCAAAACACGCCAATCAACAATGTAAATAGACATGAAAATGTTTGCATTGTAGAGATTTGGCGTTTTATGTAGAGCAATTTTTCAATTTCATACTTGTATTTTTTTATTTTCCATGTTATAGTTTATTTGCTAGGTCATTTTATAGCAAATTGGATTAAATATGTTCCCTGTACCGAACCTCTTTAAATTATTTTGGAGCGTAGTGTCAAGAAATATTTAATCCAAAATAATTAAGGAGGTATGTAAAATGGCTGATAAAACTATCGTATGTAAAGATTGTGGAACGGAATTTGTTTTTACCGAAGGTGAACAGGCATTCTACAAGGAAAAAGGTTTCGAAAACGAACCACAAAGATGTCCCGAGTGCAGAAGGGCAAGAAAAGCTCAGAGAAATAACAGAAACAGCCACGGAAATAACGGGAATAGATGGTAACAATCAGGAGAGCAAAAAATGCTCTCCTTTTTGATTTTCTTCATTTATATCATATCAATGGTTTTTGACTGTTCTACCAGGCCGATTGAAGAATTCGTAGCATCTCCCTGAAGGCATCGTTTCATGGTGCAGCCTGGAGCCTGTGACTCCGGGCGAGGATAAGCAGGCCGACTCAACCAGCAATTCAAACCGCGGGTGATTCGGGTGATTTTGCTGCAAAATAAGTTGACAACTATAAAACTCCGAAACGATTGAAATCATAAAAATATTACTGTACAATAAAAAAGGAACGTATGTTCTGAATGCAAAAGAGGCTTTTGGAGGTACAATGGAACCTGTTAAAATAAATGTTTCGGTGCGCGATTTGGTTTCATATTCCGTTCCGGTCGAAGAATCACGCACTTTTTCCCTGGTTTCTGCAAAAGAAGGCATTGAAGGCCACATGTTCATACACGGGATGTTAAAGCAGCAATTTGAAACTCTTGGAGAGTATCGCCAGGAAGTCACGGTATCCACCACTTTTTCCCATGATGTTTTCCTGTTGCAGATTTCAGGCAGGCTTGACGGTCTGATTGAAATGAACGGCACCTTCACGCTTTGCGAAATCAAAACCACAGACAAGCCGCTGGACACCCTGGATGAGTCGGACAACCCTGCATACTGGGCCCAGGGATTTTGTTATGCGTATATTATTTCAAAAGAAAAAGAGCTGGACAAAATGAATATAATGCTGCTGTATTGTCACCGGAAAAGCAGGCAGACACGCTCGTTCGAGCAGACCCTCTCCTTTACCGAACTGGAGAATTTCTTTCATTCGCTGGTTTTTCCATATATCAACGGCCTGAAAAAGCGTTATGACTGGCAGTATTTGAGAAATGAATCAATTAAGGAACTTCCCTTTCCTTTCTCTGAATTCAGGAAAGGGCAAAGAGTAATGAGCGGAGCAGTGTACCGGGCTATAAGGGACGGTAAAAAGCAGTTTATCCAGGCTCCTACGGGTATAGGCAAAACCATCGGCGCATTGTTTCCTGCCATTAAAGCTGTTGGAGAAGGCCTGGCAGACAAGATCTTTTACCTGACAGCCAGGAACACAACACAGGCAGAAGCCGAAAAAGCTTATAAAATGATGGCTGAAAGAGGACTGCGCCTTAAAACACTACAGATTACCGCAAAAGAAAAGGTCTGCTTTTCACCCGATGCCAGGTGCCTTGAGGAAGAATGCCCATACCTTGTTGATTACCAGCAGAAATCAAGGAAAGTAATATCCCATGTTTTCAATGAAACCGACTTGTTTAACAGGGAATTTATAGAACTTACCGCGAAGCAGAACGGCCTGTGCCCTTTCGAACTTTCCCTTGACTTGAGCACCCAGGCTGATCTTATTATATGCGACTACAACTATGCATTTGATCCCCGGGTGTATTTAAAGCGTTTTTTCCAGGAAAAGACCGGTGATAAAATATGCCTTCTTATAGATGAAGCACACAATCTTCCCGACAGGGCAAGAGAAATGTTTTCTGCCGAGCTGAAACGCTCGATGGTAAGAGATGTTTATCATAAAATAAAAGAACCCCTTCCCCACCTTGCAAAGCTTCTTAAAAATATACGCAAGGAGCTCCTTGCTTATGCAAGCAAAGTGCCCGCGGCATTTTCAGATATGCCGCTTCCGTGGATATCCAATGATTCCGAACCACCCGAAGATATAATAAGGCCTGTAGAGAACTTCCTGTACCAGGCCGAAGGTGTACTGAATGACGAAACACCATATCCTTTCAAGGATGAACTGGCAACATTGTTTTTTGAACTGGCCCATTTCTCCAGGATTTATGATTTATATGGCGAAAACTATGCAACAATTTACTGCCGTGAACCGGGTGATTTCAGCCTTAAGCTTTTCTGCATTGATCCCGCACCGATGCTTGCTAAACGCATGGAAAACGTCAAAAGCACGGTTTTTTTCTCTGCAACGCTGTCACCGCCTTCTTATTTTAAGGAAGTACTGGGCGGAAGCGGGGATGACGGTTTTCTTGCCCTTCCCTCCCCTTTTCCGCGTGAAAACCTGTACCTATATGTTGACAATACCGTATCGACAAGGTTCAGACACCGGGAAAGCGCACTTTCCAGGGTGATTCAGCGCATTCACGAATGTGTAGGTGTGAAGACCGGTAACTATATGGTATTCTTTCCTTCTTTCGCATATATGCAGAAGGCTGCGTATGAATACACGAAAGAATATCCCGATGAAAAGCTGTTGATCCAGGAACAGAACATGGATGAGAACCGACGCTCGGAGTTTCTCTCGCATTTTTCGGAGTACGGCAAAAAAACACTGGTAGCCTTTGCTGTCATGGGAGGTATTTTTTCCGAGGGAATCGACCTGAAAGGAGAATGCCTGTCGGGAGTGATTATTGTCGGGGTCGGCCTTCCTCAAATCTGCGAAGAAAGGGATATAATAAAAAGGTATTACCAGAAAAAGAACGGCAAGGGATTTGACTTTGCATATACTTTTCCCGGGCTGAACAAGGTCCAGCAGGCCGCAGGGCGTGTAATCCGTTCGGAACATGACAGGGGGTTTGTTGTGCTGATTGATGACAGGTTTACAACACCGAGTTACAGAAGTATTATACCCCGGGAATGGTTTCCGCTGAAAACTCCGGCGGATAACAGCGATTTGGCCGCAGACCTGAAAATCTTCTGGGAAAATGAAGATACCAAATATATTTGAATTTATAAAGTAACCTGTTGGCAGGTATGTGATAAAAGAGCAATTTCCAATAAAAACCGATATCCGGCAGCCAATTTCATATCAAGCCATATGGACAGATAATGTATTGCTGCATAATTATGAATGAGATGTTTTTCCTGATGAAACAGTATCCGGTTGTTTCATTGAACTTATTTTCAAGACACTTTGACTTCCTGGGTTTTTTCCATATTTTGCTCAGCATTCTCTTTTTCAGGTTCAGCCTTATCCATTTTAATTGCTCCTGATCGTATCAGGGCAATCTTTGCGCATGCGGGACCAATTAACTCATACAAGACCGAAGATGATAAAATAATAGTCAAAAGCATATCGTCCATATCAGCGGATAGAATTCTTCTTCCCAAAAAAGCAAGTCCAATGGCCACCCCTGCCTGGGGAATCAAAGCTAATCCCAAATAATTTCTTACTTCTTTTGTGGTTTTTGCTATAATGCATCCCAGATATGCACCACAATATTTTCCTGCAATCCTTATTATAAAATAGGATATTCCTACTATTCCCAGGGTACTGAACGACCTGATATCCAAGTTCATTCCTGATACGACGAAAAATATTGACAAAATAGGTGGAGTGAACCTTTCAACTTGCCTATACAGTTCCTTGTCCTTAGTCATGTTGATATAGGTGGTGCCAAACAGCATGCAGGGAAGTAAGGGTGAAATATCCACTGCAGCGCATAGACCTGCAATTCCAAGAAGAAGTGATATTGTCAATATCAGTCGATTATCCTCGCTCCTTTTCGGGGTCATTAACTTGCTTAAGATTACTCCGCTTACAAGCCCGATTGCTAAAGCACAAATATTATAAACCAATGGCATGATGATTTCAGAAGCAGAAATATGCGCTCCGACATTAGCGTTGACAAAAGCCGAAGCTATGCTGAAAGCAAGGAGACATACAGCGTCATCAAACGCGACTACCTGCAATAAAGTATTCACAAAATTACCACGTGCATGATATTGCCGGATTGTGACCATTGTGCTTGCCGGTGCGGTAGCCGTTGCGATTGCTCCCAAAAGCAGACAAAAGCTCCAACTTAAATGGAATATATAATGTATAGAAAAAGTTACAAATATTCCAGCTAATAAGGACTCAAGTAAAGTAATCAAAATGATACCAAGTCCGGTTTCCTGGAAATTCTCTTTCTTGAAGAATCGTCCCACGCCAAACGCAATGAATGCTAAAGCGATGTCACTGATAAACCCCATGTTGTCAACCATTTCATGTGGAATCAGATTCAATACATACGGCCCTATCAGGATGCCGGAAACAATATAGCCGGTTACATTGGGCAGCTTTGCCAGCTTGGTAATACGGGTAAGTAAAAATCCAGCAAGCAAAATTACTGATAAAGATAAAAGAACAATAGTTGTGTCATTTAAATGACCTAAGATGTTACCCATTGATTAACGCTCCTTTACAACATGATATTTTCAAATACAGCCAAAAACAAGCATGTTAAGGTTCAATATGACGATGAGATCAAACAACTAAAAAGATAAATGAGTTTCAGTACACTTTGACCGTCACGAAAGTAAAGCATATCAAACTTCCCCAACATAATCAGGACAAGGATTGCATTGATTGGCATTTTTATTGAAAGCAGATATGCACTATGAATTACCAAATCTGCAGTAAAGCAAACTGGTAAACAGAGAAACATAAGTGCAATATTGGCTAAGAGAACTCCTACCCATCCTAACTGCTTCTTACCGAATTTAACAATTATCTTGTAGTGTGAATCGTGATCGGACAAATTTTGTGCCGGCAACTGAAAGTAATGATTAAAATAATCTGAAGAATCAGGCAGAGGTTTAATAATATTATAAATGAGAACATGCCGTACGAATGTAAGGTTTTGTTTCATTACAATTGCCTCCATTCCTGATTTATGCTATCATTATACTCATAAATTTCATAATGTAAATTTATAATATTTTAGTACATGATAATGTATTGTTATATTTGGAGATGAATAAGATGATTGACATCAGACTTTATACCTTGTTAGAGGTGGTTAAGCTTAAAAGTTATACACGTGCGGCAGAAAATCTTTCTTTGACACAGCCGGCTGTAACTCAGCATATTAAACAATTGGAGAAGGAACTCGGTATTAAGATTTTCTACCGTGTTGGAAAAGAAATTAAGCCTACAAATGAGGGAAACATTGTTATCCAGTACGCTCGCAGGAACATTGCCCTATATGAGAGAATGAAGCGGAATATCCTGGATGAACAGCGACACGTAAGGCGGTTTACGGTAGGAATTACCCACACTGCTGAAAGCAATGCCGTAGCGGAAGTGCTCGGAAGGTACAGTTCCAAGAATCCGGGCACAACCATAACAATTATTACTGATTCAATAAAAAATCTTTATAATATGCTTCAAAACTATGAGATAGATTTGGCTGTCGTTGAAGGAAAAATACAAGCTCCAGGTATCAATTCACTTCTGCTTGACACAGATTCCATAATGTTGGTAGTGTCAAATAATAACCCTTTGGCCAAAAAAAGCATGGTGACCATAAACGAGTTAAAAAAGCAGCCATTAATTCTTCGCAGGCCATCGTCAGGGACAAGAAACCTGTTTACCGCTCACCTGGAAAGTAACAACATGTTGCTTGATGATTTCAATGTTATTCTGGAAGTTGACAATATTGCTACCATTAAGGACCTGATTCGGCGTGACATAGGGGTTTCGGTCCTTGCACGAAGCGCATGTCTTGATGAACTCAAGAAGGGGAAGCTCACTGTATTGCCTATTGAGAATCTCAGCATGATTCGTGAAATCAATATCTTATATCACGATGATTTCAAGCATATGGACATTTTAGACAGTATCATGATGGAATACAAGAAAGTTGTTAAATTTTACGCATCATAGGTAAAAATTTAATGAATATATAAATATTTCTTATAACGGCTAGGAAGTATACTGACATACATGATTTTATCTTAAGATTATCATTCATTCACCTGACAAGGCAGGTAACAACATAAAGCGGTATTTTCAATGGTGCAGTTATACTGGACATACCTGATTTAAGCGAAGAAATGTTAAAAAAAAACCGACGGTGCAGCCTCATGGTTACACCGTCTACACTAAACTTGCTTATGACAAACCTTCCTTACGGCGCATTTCTTGAAATTTGGCAAGTTCCTTTATCATACAAGTGAAATGACGCTGTCTCTCTCAACAAGCGTTACACTGAGGCTCGTTTTGCAAAAAATTCTTTTATCCCTTTCCATCATGTAAACAAGGTTTTCAACTGCAAGCTGGCCAAGGGCATTCTTGTCAACATTTATCGTGGTAAGGTTCGGATCTGTGACGGTGCAGAACGGCATGTCGTCAAAACCTACGACAGAGACCTCTTCAGGGATTTTAACATTGTTTTCTTTTAACGCTTTCATGGCTCCAAATGCAATTATATCATTATCGGCAACAAAAGCTGTGGGTAAGCTGGTCTTTTTTGACAAAGCCTTTTTCATATCCTCATAGGCACCGTCTATTGTCGGCAGCAAGGGTATTGTATGCCTTGCGTTCGGGGTTAAATTCGCCTCAGTCATCGCTTTTGCATACCCTTCATACCTTTCCTTGAAATTCTGAATGGGTATTGAGCTTTTTAAATAACCGATATCCCTGTGGCCCCTGTCCAGAAGATATTTCGTCGCCTTGTAAAGGCCGCAGATATTGTCAATTACGACATAGTTCGCATTGATGTTCATGAAATAACTGTCGAGGAGAAGTATTGGCACATCCATTTTCGTAAACTTTTTAAAATCCTCTTCTTCCATCTCGGTACCCAAAAGAAGCATCCCGTTAATTGCATTCTCTTTTATTTCTTTTTCGAGCGCATCAACATCCGAATAGTCGGACAGGTATTTTATAATCAGCTGGTATGAATAATGCCTTGCCTTGGACTCGATTCCTTCTATCAGCGCATGAAAAAACGGGGTATCGCTTACCACTTTTGAATGCTTTCTGTATATAGCCAGCTGAAGCCTTCCCTTATTTTTATAATTGACTTTTTTCAGCTGTGAAATGGAATACCCCAGTTCTTCTGCTATTTTTAACACCTTTTCCCTTGTTGCATCACTGATACCCGGTTTATTGTTCAAAACCATTGAAACCGTAGCTGTTGAAACATTAGCTCTATGTGCAATTTCATTTATTGTTATGCTCAAAAAAATTTACACCCTTTCGTAAATTTTGTATTTTATTCTATCATACCGGCTGTTAATTTTCAATAAACGCTGTTTTATAGACATAATACACCCTTAATGAACAAAAAAACAGCTATATTAACATAATAATACCAATTAATAATACCAATAATATCATAATTAGTATATTTGTGCAAACCAATAAAATTTTCCAAAATAATATTACAGGTAATCAAATACGCATAAATCACCTGCAAGCTCTGAAACCATATTCACCGCAAGCATGTTCCAGTTAAGGAAACCGGGATTCATAATGGCATTTCCTGTTTCAGGATTATAATATTCATGCAATGAACCCGTTCTCTTATAATCCTCACCCAGAAGAATCAGGGTTTTGTCGCAAAGCTCAGTTGCTTCCTTTACATAGCCGTAGTTCAGCAATCCCCTGAAAACGACATAATTCACTACAAGCCATATGGGACCAAGCCAGTTGGACGGGTTAATAGTGGCATCAAGATTATACATTTTTTCGTCTTTCGCAAGTGAACGTATACCAAAATCAGAACAAAATGTATTCCTGTTTTCCATATGTATCCGCACAAGTTCCTCCGCCTGCTTTTTGTCGGCAATCTGTGAATACATCGGAATAAAGCCTGTCCAGGCCTGAATCTTGATAGGAAGTGTTTTCCAGAAAACACCCAGTCCTTTATGGAACCAGTCATAACTGCGGGTTTTTATGTCCACATCGACAGAATAGAAAAACTTGTCCTTGGGATCATAGCATTCGTTCTGAATTGCCCGGGTTAATTTACCGGCTTTGTCCAGGTAATAATCAGCCTTGTCTTTTCTGCCCAGGTTTTCAAGAATCCTGGCCATTGACTGCATTTCCTTTACCATGAACGAATTAAGGAATATGCTTGCTGTAGAAAAACGCGGACGCCCGAAAACAGCAGGATCGTTATCCATACCGATCATGACATCGTCAGCCCATACGTACAAACCGCAGTTATCATTATAATAATACCTGTCATAGCATTCGAAATACTTTTCAAGGTTGCCGGTATATTTCTCAAGCCAGGAAAACGAGCCGAGCAGGCCGCTTACAAGGCATGCCTGCTGGCACAGAAACGGTTTATGCATGTTCAGGATTGCACCTTCCTTATGCTTTCTTATAAGGTAGGGTTCTTCATTTTCACCCTGATTATATTTGCTGACCATCATCGGAATATAGCCGTCATCAAGCTGAAAGTCGAAGAAGTTCAGAACATTCCCCATTGCACCTTCAATCAGTTTCTTCCTGAACGCACCACCGTCATTGAGAGTCTTTTCATACGCAGTCAATGCATAAACAGTCCAGAACGAATCCCAATCCCACAGGTTTCCGTCATAAACTGAGCCGGGATCTAAAAACGGATGTTTAAAAAGATCATTCGCAGGTTTAAAAACCCTTTCCACATTTTTGGATATATATTCAAGTATATACTGATAATACTCCCTGTTCATCAATAATAAACCACCTTTTGCATTGACGCTGATATTCATCTGTAATCAGATACCAGGCTGTTCCACCGGGATCTGCTTAAGTTTTTCGTCAATCTCCTTCAGTGTTTCTTCATCAAGTTTCACAAGCCCTTCTTTTATAAAATCACAAATGCTGCGCTCGCCTGCCAGCATAGGAAACAGCATCCAGCTTGTTATTTCGGGCAGATAGGATTTCACAATCTCCGCAGCTTTTTCATTCTCATACAGTTCCCTCATCGAAGTGTCAATACCGAAAATCCTTCTGTAAGGCTCTACAGGTTTATATGAGAAATTATACTCACCGCATTGAAGCTCATGAACACCCTTCAAATCCGTCCCTTCGGTATCGGGCAGAATCAGTTCTGCTGTTGCATTAAACGGAATCTTGAAATAGAATGAAACCGATCCATCCTCTTTTATATCCCACTTGCTGATAATTTTCCCTGCAGGAGACATAAATTCAGCATTCATTGATTTCAAAAGGTAATTCGGCTGCGGACGGAGCCTGAAACGCCTGAAACCTGGAGCACTTTCCAGCGGCTGAATACCTGCAGCATTTCTGTACATCCATTCCACTATTGAGCCATAAGAATAATGATTCAAAGAGTTCATGCCGGTATCGCTGATTCTTCCGTCAGGGAGGATTGAGTTCCACCTCTCCCAGATTGTTGTCGCTCCCATTGTAATAGGATACAGCCAGCTTGGATAGTCCATGTTTGTAAGGAGCCTGTATGATATATCATTACTGCCGTATTCGGATAACACCCGGCATAAATACGGAGTTCCAAGAAAACCTGTTCTCAGATGGTACTTTGTTTCCTTCAGTTTCTTTCTTAAATCAAACGCAATCCGTTCCCTCCACTCGTCTGGAACAAGATCCATATAAAGTGCAATGACATGCGCTGTTTGTGTATTAACCGCAAGCCTGCCTGTCTGCGTAAAATATTCCTTTCGAATGGCACATTTAACTTCTTCGGACAGCTTGCCGTAAAAATCGGCATCTTCATTTTTGTTAAGGATCCTGGCCGCCTTTGAAACTATACCGGCTGAATAGCTGTAAAATGCGCTTGCAAGGTATGCGGCTTCGGTTCCGCCAAAACGGTTCACCGGATCTTCCACGTCCAGTGACAACCAGTCACCGTAGTGAAAATCACCCAACCATAACCTCTTTCCACCTGAAGCTTCATCCTTGCTCCTGATATAATCAACCCAGCCTTTCATGCTGTCATACTGCTGTTCCAGGATTGAAACATCTCCGTAGTACAGATACATGTTCCAGGGAATGATTACCGCGGCATCACCCCAGCCGCACGCTCCGTTTTGTTTTACATCATGAGCGGGTACAACTACGGGCACATTCCCGCCCCGGGCCTTTTGCTCCTGTTTAAGGTCATACAGGTACTTGTTGAAGAAAGCAAAAACATCCATGTTGAAAGCCGCAGTTCCCGAAAATACCTGGGCATCTCCGGTCCAGCCCATTCTCTCATCCCTCTGCGGACAGTCTGTAGGAACATCAAGATAATTACCCTTCTGTCCCCATAATGCATTTAAAAACAGCCTGTTCACCAAGGGATTATCGGTTGTGATATTTCCGGTCCGGTCCATATCGGAGTACAGGACAAGACCCGTGAAGTCATCAAGGTTTAATTCGCCTACCCATCCTGTAAGCTTTACGTATCTGAATCCATAAAACGTAAAATGCTGCCTTACCTTTTTCTTCACCCCGTCAGAAACATATCTGAATTCACATTTGGCTGTTCTCAGGTTGTCCCTGTAAAAATTACCGTTCTGCAAAACTTCTCCAAACTGGATCAGAAGTTCGGTACCTTTTGGAAGGCGGTTTGTAAACTCAAGCCATCCCACCATGTTCTGTCCCATATCAATTACCGTTTCGCCAGCAGGCGTATGGATAATTTCCACAGGTTTCAGGCGTTCTTTTATTTTTATGCCCGGGCTTCTTCTCGGCTCAAGTCTATTAACATCCAAATCAATCAGTTTCACAGCGTAAACGGTATCATCAGCAAAAGTGTCATCATATACTTCGCCGTCAAAAATACCGCTGTCCATTACTTCAGATCTGCGTGCCTTCCAGTTGATATCTGAATAAAACACATCGGTACTGCCGTCATCATAAAGCACGTGAATTTCACAAATTAATGCGAACCGGTCTCCATAATGGAAAAGGACCTTTCTGTTTAAGCCATACCGTCCCTTGTACCAACCATTGCCCAGGGAAATCTCTATGCGGTTTGCTCCGCTTTTCAACAGGCCGGTTATATCATATGTCTGGTATGGAATCCACTTGTCGTATGCCACAAGGCCCGGCGATAAATACTCGTCACCGGCTTTTTCCCCGTTTATTGCCATCTCATACAGGCCCAGTCCACATACATAGCTGCGTGCACCCACCACTTTCTTTTCAATATTGAAATCAGTAAATATAATCGGGTGATATGACGGATCAAAATCCGGGGTAATCCATTTTGCCTGCCATGGTTCATCCATTTTTGACGTTTCAAACCATGCAGGATCACTTAAAGCAACCGAACCGTCATCGCCCCATACCCTTACTCTCCAGTAATACCTGGTCCTGGGCTTAAGATCAATATCCAATTGGTAGCAGATACTGTCAATATCCTTTCTTTTTCCACTGTCAAAAATAACATTTTTAAAATCACTATCTGTCGAAACTTCAATTTGAGCAGCTTCCTGCCGTTTTGCAGTTTCGGATTCCACGATCCACGACAGCCTCGGCTTGTTACCCAGGTTAAAGCCCAATGGTTTTGATATACGGTTTGTTTTCAAGTTAACAATTTTCATAACTCATCCCTCTCAAATTCTATTGCTTCATCCTTTGACAGCTCCGCTTGTCATCCCTTCAATAACATTTTATTAAAAAAAACATATATAATCAATGCAGGAATAAACACCACTCGGGTCACTGTTGACATGCATATCGGTGATATGTTATGTCCTGCTTAAAAAGGTGTCCGCTACGGACACCTTTCAAGGAAAAACTATAAATAAGAATCCGGATTTTGCCGCAGTTTCATTTCACTGTTGGCAATGCGGTCTGCTGTTGTAAAAATATTATCTATGTCTGTATACTTCCCATCCCAGATATTTAGTTAATGCTTCTTCAATAATATCAGCCACATGACCGCGAACCATTGATACATGGTGCTCATATCCTTCTTCACAAATTGTATGCATTAATTTCTGAAGATTAGGAACACTGCACACTGCCGGACCGCCAAAGGTGTTAACCGGCCTGTCAACAAACTCTCCTTCACCGACATAGGCGCGGATTTTACCATTTGCGTCATCGGTGGATATCTTGCAGAAAGTCATCGGTCCGGGCTGTACCTTGCCCACGCACGCACCAAAACAGTTTTCATAGCCAAGCTGCGTCCCCAGTATGTCCAGAACGCCAACCGAAGGCTTGCACCCCATGAAAGAAGCAGGATAATTTGAACAATGGAAATTCAAACAGGTATTTCTGTCATTACCATAATTGTTGTTCCAGTCAAGATAACCGGCAGTGGTTCCTGCTGCCGACGAAAGCGCATACATCGTAAGAGCACCCATTACATCCATTTCGCAGGCATGGGGAATGCCCTTTTCACCCATCATGCTCATTGCAAGGCATGCAGCGCAGCCAAACTGGTTTTGCAGCACATTCCAGCATTGAACTGCCGCACAGTCTGCCTCGTTGATGTTAACCGCTTCCTCGAGCGCTATTTTAAAGCGCGCCAGCCGTTCAACCTTTTCCGCAGGTGCATCTTCAGGCACGTTTGCATATGCACGTATTTCAGATATTGCGTTTTCAATTTTCTCCCGATCGTTAATCTCTGTTGCACGGGATATAATATTGCCGATATCTTCGACTAAAACCGATATTCCGTATTTTTGCAGGAGTTTTTCCGAGAAACGGACTGTCTGGAAAGGGCCGGGCCTTGTACCTACAGCGAGAATGCGTGTTTTTCTCAGATTATTCACTGTTTTGCACAATTTGTCAAAACGCTTTATATCTTCTGTGAAATCTTCGCTGTCTATACTGCATGTATGCAGTTTTGTCAACGTAAAGGGAATGCCGTACTGTCTTAAATTGTTGCATACCGACAACTTGCCGCAAAAGGCATCGCGCCTGTGCTGTACGTCAAGCAGTTCCAGATCGTCGTCACATGCCTGCACCAGAACGGGCACATTTAATTTTGATTCATAAATTGCGGTAGTAACTGCAATTTCGTCTCCAAAATTAGGAAGTATAACAATAATACCTTCAATCCTGTCACTGTTCTTTCTAAACAGTTCGGCACATACTTTGGCCTGCTCGTAGGTCTGAACAGCACCGTAAGGCATTGAATCCTCATCAACCATAACATATTCATGCCCCATGCGGGTAAGCTTACCGGTAATTTGCTTTCTGGCCTCTTCTGCAAGCCAACCCGGGAAAAAACCTCTTGATGTAACTATAACTCCAAATACAGACATAAGAAACTAAACCACCTTTCATGTTATTTTTTAGAAAGAGCACGCATAACCGCATCATGCCAGCCCTTTTTATTCCTTGTTCTCGTCTGTTCATCCATTTGCGGAGCAAACTCTGCCAAAACCTTTCGTTTCTGTTCTATTTCATTCCGACTGCTCCAGAAACCCGTTGCCAGTCCTGCCATATTTGCACTGCCCAGTGCCGATATTTCTTCAACATTGGAAACAACTACCTTTGTTTTTGCGATATCGGACTGAAACTGCATTAAAAAAGCATCCCTTGTGGGGCCACCGTCAACACGCAATTCCTCAAGACTGATTCCTGAATCATTCTGCATTAAATCCAGTATGTCGGTTATCTGGTATACAATTGATTCTTCAGCAGCACGAATGATATTATCTTTTGTAGCTCCTAATGTGAGACCGGTAATAACAGCTCTTGCCGAATTATCCCAGTAAGGGGCTCCCAGCCCTGTAAAAGCAGGAACAAAATATACTCCGCCATTGTCGCTTGTTTTCGATGCGATTTTGCCCGTTTCCTTCGGACTTGAAATAAAACCGGCATTAACGAGCCATTCAATTGTCTTTCCTGTACAATTAATATTTCCTTCAAGTACATATACCTTATCACCGGAGGTCACCCATCCGACTGATGTAACAATCCCGCTGCCCGAATACACGGGTTTGTCACCTATGTTCATCATTACCGACGACCCGGTTCCATATGTGGCCTTTGTCATCCCGATGCCAAAGCAATTCTGTCCGAAAAGCGCGGCGTGGGAATCACCCATTACACCGCTTACAGGGATGCCTTCAGGAATAACCGGGTCTCCGGATGTATAACCGAATATGCTGTCCGAAGGTTTTATTTCAGGCATCATTTGAACCGGGATTTCAAAGATTTCCAGTAATTTCTGATCCCATGCGAGATTTTCCAGGTCCATAAGAAGTGTACGGCTGGCATTGGAATAATCCGTTGCATGCACTTTTCCTCCGGTAAGATTCCATATAACCCAGGAATCCATAGTACCGAACTTTAAGTGGCCTGATGATGCTTTTTCCTTTGTTCCTTTCACATTATTCAAAATCCATTGTATTTTCGGTGCAGTAAAATACGGTGAAAGATGCAGACCTGTTTTTCTGTGGATGTATTCTGTAATTCCAGGATCTTTGGCCAACTGCTCACATTGCTCCCTGGCCCTGGGACATTGCCAGACAATAGCATTGTAAACGGGTTTTCCGGTTTCACAATCCCAAACCATTCCTGTTTCCCGCTGATTAGTCACCGCAATACACGATATTTCATTCCAGGAAGCGTTTCCTTCGCGCATAACCTCTGATATAGCAATCCTTACATTTTGGCTTATTTCTTCAGGATCATGCTCAACCCATTCGGAATGCGGATAATGCTGTTTATGGGCAATTGTAACCCTGTGATGCACCGTGCAGTCCTTTGTAAATAGAATTGCTTTTGTTCCAGAGGTGGACTGATCAATAGCAAGGATATATTTTTCCGCCATCTAATCACCAACCGTTTCTTTTTATATTTATTAATTTTTCTGCTTCCACGCACAAATTTTCGGGACTGATACCGTAATATGCGAACACTTCTTTTGATTTGCCGGGTATTGCGGGTTCATCGGGTATACCCATTATTTTCATTGGCACCGGGCAATTCTGAACAACAACCTCGGCCACTGCCGCACCGAAACCGCTTAAAATACTGTGTTCTTCAATTGTCATAATTGCACCTGTTTCTTTTGCAGCCCTTATGATGCACTCTTTATCTATAGGTTTTATAGTATGCATATTTATAACCCTGCAGTTTATACCGCGGTTGGCCATTAAAATCGCCGCATCCAGGGCAATCCTGACCGTTTCCCCAAAGGTTATGATTGAAAGGGAATCCCCGTCTCTCAGGGTTATTGCCTTGCCCAGCTGGAACTCGTAATCACCTGATGTATAAACATCTTCCACTGGATTTCGTCCAAGGCGCATATATGCGGGTCCTTGGTACCTGACAAGTGCTTCGGTTACAAGCCGGGCTTCAAACCTGTCTGCAGGAACCACAATCAATATATTCGGAATTGCTCTCAAAAAGGCTATATCCTGGAGTGAATGGTGAGACATACCCAAAGCGCCATAACTTATCCCGGCACTTATTCCAAGAAGTTTAACATTCGTATTTGAGTAAGACACGTCCACTTTTATCTGTTCAGCCGACCTGGTGGTCAGAAAACACGCCGGCGAAGCAACAAACGGCTTCTTTCCGGACGCTGCAAGTCCGGCAGCGATACCCACAATATTCTGTTCTGCAATTCCTGTTTCGATAAACTGATCGGGATACTTGTCGGCGAAGGGTTTCATTGAGGCAGAACCCCTAGAATCACTGCACAATACAATTATATCCCTGTCCTCTTTTGCAATATCAATCAGTGTTTCACATACAACCTGTCTGTTATGAATTGTATTCATAGCGGCACCTCCAATATTCTGTCCAGCTCTTCACAAGCTTTTTTATACTCATCAGGACTCATAACCCCATGGTGCCATTTCGGATTATTCTCCATAAATGATATACCTTTTCCCTTGACTGTTTTTGCAATAATCAGGTTGGGCTTTCCCTGAACTTTCCTTTCTTCCGACAAGGCTTCGCACAGCGCGGGGATATCATGACCGTCCACAACCGAAACATTCCACCCGAAACTTTTCCACTTATCCTCCAGAGGTTCTATAGCCATCACATCTTCGGTTTTCCCGCTGATTTGCAAACCATTCCTGTCCACTATGCCTACAAGATTATCCAGGTGATAGAAGGATGCGGCCATGGCAGCTTCCCAAACAGAACCTTCAGCCAGTTCTCCGTCTCCCATCAGGACAAACACCCGGTAATCTTTTCTGTCCATTTTGCCTGCGAGAGCCATTCCGACACCTATTGACAATCCATGTCCCAACGCCCCGGTATTCATTTCCACTCCCGGTACATGCCTGTTCGGATGTCCGATAAATTTCGAACCAAACTGTGAATAGGTGAGAAGTTCTTTTTTATCAAAAAAACCTTTGTCGGCAAGCACACAATAGTATGCATCTATTGAATGCCCCTTGCTCAGTATGAACCTGTCCCGTTCAGGCCAATCCGGGTTCTGAGGATCTACTCTCATTACTTTATAGTAAAGGGCAACAAGAATATCTGTTTCAGAAAGTGAACCTCCTACATGTCCGGCGCTTGATCTGTAAACGATGTCAACAATATCTCTTCTTATCTGCGCTGCTTTTTTCTTCAGCTTGTTATCAAAATTCAAATGATCCATCAGTTTACTTGTTTACCTCCTGTTAAGCGATATATTAATATTTAAATTCTGCATGAATTTAATTTTTATGATTCATTAGTGAAATCAAACATAACGGCTGTCCGGCAGAATCTTCACATTTCAAGCATTTCAACCGGTCTGCAATACCAATTATACGAAGGTTTTCCCATAATAATAGAATTGAATCCCGGTGTTTAACTCTTGAAGGAGGAATCACTTGAAATGAATTGGAAATACTTATGCCGGGATGGTTTAAACAATCAATACATTCATATCCGCATCCTGGTTCGGATACAAAACCATGCTCGCCAACATTCTGTATATACGGGAAATCATATTTGATTTTTCCATCGTTTCCATCAGAAATGCATTCTTTAAACTGAAAGTCGGCCAACGGATTATGATAAGCGATTAAATTCAAATTGATCCCCCCGACAATAAATAAACAGTTAAATTAATTAAATTATTTTATATTTAAATTATAATTTGTTTAATAAAATATGTCAATAAAACTACTTAAATAATTAAATAAAATTAAACAGTTTTAAACTGTCGGTCAAGGCTTCCTGCTGCCGTCAAAATAAAACCCGGGTTCAGGTTTTGCGGAATTTCGGAGTTTCCATTGACAAAAGCCTGGCTGAACATGATTTAAATACAGGGCGATGTACTTAATACTTGCAACATCGCCCTCATAATACTATCACGTTCACTTCCCGCCGTAAATGATTATCCCCGCCAAACCGGTAATTTTGGATTCCTTAAAGTTTAAAAGTTTAAGTTCCCAATGCTGCTTTCCCGAAAATGTTTACTGTTAGCTATAAACAGGTCATAAATCCGGCCTTACATATTACCATTCTGATTAGAAATATTCCGGTATTTGTTATCCTTGCATATTGCACATGGCTTACAAATCCGGCTGTTTAAATTTATTAAGCAAGGATTATCGAAATATTGGATAAAACCTTGTAATCCCTTCTTTGAAAAACATCTATATGATTAAACCAGGAGTAATCCTGTTTAAATAAATCTTAACCCTGCCATTACAGGCACCTGTCCATCCTTAGCTGAAAATCCCGTAAAAACTGTTCCCGCCACATATTTACGGTTTTTGCACCTTTGTGTTCATTTTCTGTATATTTATTATCAAGAATATCCGACCACCAGTTCGGATAACGCTTTTCATCCCCTCTGCGGCCTTCCTCGCTTTCCTCTGTGCATGTGAACGTACCCGACAGTCGGTTCAACTCAGGTATATCGCTTTTGGTTTCATAAATCCATAAACCCGTTGTTTTAGGCATAAAACGGACCCTGTACTCTCCATTTCCACAGTAATAACCATAGAACTCCTGTTCCTGGACAATCAACGAAAAAGCAGGCTCATCGGGACTCTTTTCTATGTGCGGACCGTTGAAAACAAGTTCCAGGACTCCGAATACCTCTATTGTATCCTTATGATTGGTAACTCCCCTGTATATGGCTTTCGGCCGGTTGCCGACTTTAACAAAAGCTCCCCCCCACGACGGCTTCTCCGGACATTCCGGAGTTCCCCTCAAAAGGTACGCAACAGAAGGTGTATCACCCATTTTTATAATACCGTTCAAATGTTTAGCGAAATAATTCCCCAATGCACCATGATCCGCAATATGATTGCTGACAAAGGTTTGATTGCCCAAATCCTGCTCCTGGTTTCCACCGACAAACCAACCTCTGTATGTCGAGTTGTTTTCAATTATCCATAAGTCGGGAAAATTTTCCCGGATATATTCATAGGCATTCATACCCCATTTTTTATTTGGTCCTGCGATATAATAAACCCTCAGTTTATCCTTGATATCGGGTGCATCATGGAGAGCCTGGGCTAAATCCTCCAAAAGCCCCCAAATAAGTATATACAGAGGACGTGGATCATCTTTTCTTGCGCACCGGATAATCCAATCCGAGCCTTCGGTCGCATCGGCGTATCCTTTAAATGGCGCAGGATCAAGAGCCCCCTGTTTTGTAATGGATCGCAGGTATTCAGGAGTCGGATAATCACGGGAGTATGAATGCAATTTAGGATAGTCGATTTCATACTGATCTATTACTTCCAGAATATCTTTCACCGTGCCCGCACCCCACGGTGAAGAAATCAGCCCTTCGGTATCGAACACGTCTGAATACAGCAGATAGTGCACCATTGATTGAAAATCATCGGGATCGCTGCCCCCGATATCGGTTGAAACAATAACTCGGTAACGTTCTCCTGCCAAAGCCCCTGTTTTTATATATTCTGTCATTTCCCTTGCTCCCCCCGGAATACTTAATTTAAATTTTTAACCATATAATTAACAAGAATTTTCATTACCCTTTTACAGAACCAATCATGACACCCTTCACAAAATACTTCTGTACAAACGGATAAAGCAATATTACAGGAATACTTCCGAAAACAATAATGGCGTATTTCATTACTTCCACGTATGCAAGCCTTTGAGCATCCTGTAAAGTCACACTGCCAACCATTTGCTCAATCATTTGAACGCTTGCCAGAATATTGCGCAGAACCACCTGTAATGGGAATTTTGATTCGGTATTCAGGTAAATCATTCCGTCAAAATATGCGTTCCAGTGTCCCACAGCATAATACAGTACAAGAACTGCCAATATTGGTTTTGACAAAGGCAGAACAACGTTTTTAAGCACCTGAAGATCACTTGCCCCGTCCAGCTCTGCGGCCTCAAACAACTCGACAGGAATTGTATTCTGGAAAAAGGTACGCGCAATAATCATGTTGTAAACCGAAATTGCACCGGGTATTACCATTACCCAGAAGGAATCCAGAAGTCCAAGGTTTTTAATATTCAGGTATGTTGGTATCAGCGGAGCGGTAAAAATCATTGTAAATACAAACAGCCCCGTTATTGCATTGCGTCCTATGAAATCCTTGCGTGAGAGAGGATATGCGATTATCACAGTCATAACAATATTAATCAATGTTCCAACCGATGTATATATGAAGGAGTTTTTATATCCGCTCATCAGTAATTTGTTTTGAAAAATGTGCTTGTATGCATTTAGGTTGAATTCCACGGGTAATAAAAACACCTTGCCTGATATGACGGCTTTAGGTGAACTGAATGACTGGCTGACGACATTTACCAGCGGAAAAGCCACAACAAGCAGACATATTAGTAAAAACAGCCCGTTTATTAAATAGAACATCTTGTCTGATAAACTATTTTTTGTTTTTCCTTTATTCATCATCTTTCCTCCCTTACCACAAGCTCGTTTCATTCAATGACCTGGATATCCTGTTAACCAGTACCAGAAGCACAAATGAAACAACAGACTGGAACAAGCCAATGGCAGTGGAATAGCTGTATTGCATTGAAATTAGCCCCACCCTGTAAACATATGTTGAAATAATATCCGATGTCTGCATATTCATGTTATTCTGCATCAGCAATACCTTTTCATAACCTATGGACAGAATTCTTCCGCATGCCAGGATCAGCAATATTACCGTTGTCGGGAAAATGCTGGGAATATCAATGTAAAATATTCTCTTCCATACCGAGGCACCGTCAATTATAGCTGCTTCATACAATTCAGGACTAATTGCAGCCAATGCCGCCAAATAAATAACAGCATTATACCCCGTATTCTGCCAGATACCCGAAAATACATACAACGATCTGAATAATTTCGGATCACCCATAAAATGAACAGGTTCAGCCCCCATAGCCCTGATAACCTGGTTCACTATTCCGTTCAATGACAGGATTTGCGACAGAATTCCCACGACTAAAACCGTTGAAATAAAATATGGCATATAAGTTACCATCTGTACGGTTTTTTTGAATATCCTGTTTCGGGCATAGTTCAACGCAATTGCCAAAAGAATCGGTGGCATTATTCCTGCTATAATCTGGTATAACGACAACCCTATGGTATTAAACATTAACATTTTAAACTGGGGAGATTTGAAAAATCTTATAAAATGCTTGGCTCCCACCCAATCACTGCCGAAAACACCTTTAGCAAAACTGTAATCCTTAAATGCTATAACCGATCCAATCAGCGGAACATACTTAAAAATAATCAAGTACGCGAGTGGCGGAATTACAAGCAGGTATAACTGCCAATGCCTGAATATACCTTTCTTTATACGATTCACATTTTTTATCAGTTTCGAATTACTAAACTTCAAATCGGGGCCCTCCCTAAATAAAAATTACCTGGCAAAAATCCGGCAAATGTATAATTTACAGGCATGCTTATCATGCAACATGTTGCAGACCGGGTTTGTCCGGAAACAGACCCGATCTGCAACGTAAATGAATTTCTTTTTATATCACATATCAAACATATATCTGTTTTATGTGCTTATTTCTTAAAGCTGCTTACATCGTATGCTTCCTGTACAATCTCAAGGTAACGTTCCACGCCGAGATCTTTCAGCTGTCTGATATAGCTGTCCCAATCCTTTTCAACGTCAAGGTCTCCGGTAATAAAGCGTACCAATGAAGTATTTACATAATCATAAATTGTTGTCTTAAGCAGGGTAAGTTCGTCAATCTGAGCCTGTGAGTAATAGAGCTCGGGAAGTATTGATTCAAAAGGCTGTGCAACGGCCTGATGCTCAAGTGAAGCCTTGTACAGGATAATCTGTCTTCCTACGAGAGGATGAACTCCTTCTCCATATGGATCCTGCGGATAAGCATACGAGAGAACAAAGTCAGGAGTTCTGACAAGACCGCAGAGCTGACCCCAACCGGAGTTTTGTGTTTTGCCTTCGGTAATCTGGGCGAATGCTGCAGGACGTCCGTCAATACCTTTTTCATCAGGGGTTGCTTTTCTCCATCCGTTTCCTTCAACGCCTTCTGCAGTACGCAATGTACCTTCAGGAGTAGCGATGTAGTCAATCAATCTGAATGCGGCTTCAGGATACTTACAGTCTTTTGTTATTGATGCAATACCGGTTTGATACTGGGCATACGGATTCCATGCGGCAATGGCTTTTCCGCTTGGTCCCTTCAGCGGTGCTACAGACTGGTATTGTTCCCATTTTTTGCTGTTCGGTATGGTGTTCAAATCATTGGCATAACCCGGACGCTGTGCAAGGAAAGCACCAATAACAGGTTCCGGACCGTTTTCATTAAGATTTACCTGGGCTTTCTGATCCTGTGTGAATGATTCGGGATAAATCAATCCGTCAGCATACAGTCTGCGCAGATATTTAAGACCTTCCTTGTACCCTTCTTCCATCGGGCTGAAAACAACCTTGCCATTATCAACCCACATTTTTTCGGTCTGAGGTGTTAATATGAACGGATTCATAAGGAAACCGTCAAACTGTACTCCCGATCCTGATTTACATGAAGACAGAGGTATTTCATCATTAGGATTTCCATTGCCGTTTGCATCCTTCTCTTTGAAAGCCTTAAGAACGTTGTACAGTTCTTCGGTTGTTGTCGGCATTGAAAGGCCAAGATTATCCAGCCATACAGTGTTGATCCACAACTTGTTGTTGAACTGGATGTGCAAGCTTCCGTCTACATTGGGCAGCGAGTAAATGTTTCCGTCCGGAGTGGTTATGAACTCGCGAAGTCCGGGTAATTTCTCAAAAGCTTCCTTATAACCAATTGATACAGTATCAAAGTATTCATTCAGCGGGATAATCAGTCCCTGTGAACCCAGTAACGCTTCCGTTGCCTTATCCATTCTGTCGGTACCACCCACGCCGGTTGCAACTATATCGGTTAAATCTCCCGACGCAAACATCAAGTTCATTTTTTCCTTGAAAGCACCTGGCTGTGCAACTTCGAACTCAATGTCAATATTCATTTTTTCTTCAAGTTCCTTGGTAAACAAGTTCTCGTTTCTGTCAAATTCACCGTCTGCCGGTGCAAGAATGGTAAGCTTGATTCTTTCCTTTACAATTGGGTATGTACCCGGTGGATTGTAAATACTGTCACTTTTGCCTTCATTTGATCCTGTTGTTGATTGTCCCTGGCCTGGAGTCGGAGTTGCCTTTGATGAACTGCCGGATGTCTGTCCGCAGCCTGTAACCATGGCGGCTATCAACAAAACAGCCAGAAGAGTGATTAAGGTTTTTTTCATACGAATCCTCCTTAACAAATATAAATTTTGTGATTTTGCCGGCAAACAATATGCGGAAAGCATACCGCCCGGCAGTGTCATTATAGCCGGAGGCTGATAATTTGTTCAACTTTCATATAAATTTAAGCGTGCAAATTCTAATATTTTTGTGAAATTTCACCGTGCAATTTCTTCTCCGAAGTGCAGTTCGCCGGATTTCTGGCATTATATGTCACCAATTGCATTATGCTCCAGGTTTTTATGAAAAACGTTTTGCTTGTAATCAGACGGAGAAATACCTTCCAGTCGTTTGAATGCACGTCTGAACGTATTGCTGTTGTTATAACCAATCATGATCGCGATTCTTTCCAAATCATATTTATTTTCACAAATAAGCTCCTTAGCTTTTTCGATACGGTATTTTTCAAGATATACGCTGAAGTTCTGGCCGGTACACTCCTTAAAGAACTGGGAAAAATACGACTCAGAGAAGTTGAAGTTTTCTGCAACCATAGGAACGCCCATCATCGGATTATTGTAGTTTTCCTGGACAAAACTGATTATTTTTTTGCTCAGGTTGGCCTTCTGGTTTGCTTTTTTGCATGAATAAACCTCACAGATTTCAAGAAAAGCCTTTATTATTTCATCCATTACCATGGGTTGAGGCATGTTGATATTTAGTTTCTTTATTTTCTGCGAATACTCCTGCGTTATGGACCTGTCAGCGCAGATTTTAAGCAGGGTTGACTGAAGATTTCCCATCAATAAATTGCCTACCCGCTGGGTAAGTTTACGCTTGATTATGTTCTCCTCATATATTGTATCAAGAATCAAACGCACATTTTCCAAATCTCCCGCCTTCGTGGAATTGAAAAGCTTATGCTCCATTTCAATCGGATAATAGAATATGTTTTCAAGGCTCGAGTAAGGTAAATCATCATATAGCATAACCTGATGATTTTCCTTTGCAGCATTGTTTAAAGTAAAAAGCGCCTGTTCGTATGAAAACTGAATATCGGTCAATGTTGAAACCACGCGCCCCACACCTGCTGCTGCAGCATCTATTTCTCCGCTTTGCTGTATTTCAGACTTTGCTTTCAACAGGAAATTCACAACTTCGCCCGTTGAATCCTTGTTATTGGCCTGGAGCATAAACAATATACTGATTTTATACTTTTTCAGGATTGTGCCGAAAACATGTCCCGGCAGGTTTTGAACAAGCTGTTCATATATACTTTGAGCAATGTCCCTTTTCCTGTTTTCATCCTCATTATTTGAAATGAAAAGCTCCATTACGGCAACACAATAGTATGATCCCTTCATATTCAGGTTCAATCTTTCGCCTGCCTGCCTCATATCCTCAAGATCATTGAAGCTGCCGTTGAAAAGGCGATCCAAGAAGATCTCCTTCAGTTCGTCATATGTTTGCTGAACAGTGTTTTTCAAATAATCAACGCCTGTTCTGATATACTCAAGCTCATCTGTATGCCTGTCTTCAGCAGTATTGTTCAGTTTCTGCAAAAATGGCATCAGTTTGTTGACCAGTTCATTTACAGGCTTGCTGTTCCTCTGGGCGAAAGATACCGCACTGATGATTCCGATAATGAAATATGCAGCTACCATGTACAGGGTCATTTTCTTAATATTATTTACCTTGCTCATGGCAACCGATTCGGGAATAACTTCGGTGAAAATAATATCCCTGAACCTGGAACGTGTATACACAATCATGTATTTTTCGTTTTCCACGGCATCAAAATAAAACCCTTCGCTATGTTTTCCATCAAGCATCGAGGTGAGATCGAAACTGTCAAATTCAATATCAGAGCTTATCTTGCTGAATAAAATCTTTCCCTCCGAACTTGATATAAACAGATTACGGTCCGGGTTGGAATCCGAGCCCCTGCTGAACTCCTCCAGTTTGTCATTGCTAATTAAGAACAGAACAGCCTTTTTGCCGGTATATCCCGATACAATAGGAAAAACATAGGTTAATGCCGATATTGGCACACCTTCGTACAGAATATTGCTAACAGGAAGAAAAAACGGATGATTGTTTTGAAAAACAATATTACTCCATTCCTCAAATGTATAGTTTTCGTAATTAAGAAACTTATTATAAAAAAACTCAAGATTGAATACTGCATTTTCCCTGTAATACGCGGCCGAGACATCTCTCAACAGTAATATGAAGTTAGTGTCTATTTGCATGGAAGAACTCATTTTAGCCTTCAGTGATTCTCCAAACTCATGAATGTAAAAGACCTGGCGGCTGCCATATTCAGGCTTTGAAATAGTTGCTATTTTATTAAGCTTTGGTTCAAACATTAATTGAGTGGCTATCTGGTCCAATGCGCTGACATAATTATCCAGTTCATCCCTTACATACCGCAGTGAAATAAGGCTTGAATCAATACAGCTTTGCTTTGCCTGTTGTGCGGACGTTAAATAAAGGTTTGATGCAAAGATGATTGGAAACAGCAAAAAGGCAACAAACTGTAATAGAAACCTTAAAAAAACTTTTTTTGTTATTATAACCTTTCTGTCCCTCATTGCTCAACCTTCCCATGATTGGCATAGAAATTGATCAAAAGATGTGTCCAGGTCAATTCCATGCAAAGTATTCTTTTTCACTGTCTGTCAGGATAAGTACATAATCAGGCCAGGAACCCCTGTTACCTGGTGGTGTAAATTCCACCACCCCTTTATTTTCATATTCTCCAGCATTAATCATTTCACCGGTTTTAGGATCAAACCACCTGGCACATACGGTATCGCCGGTTATTTTTCCCATCTTTATACGAATGCTTCGCCCGGTGTAAGTATATACAAAAATATAGCTTGATCCTCTTGTCGCCAGCAGGCGTTCATATTTCTCCCCTTCATCCCCGTCAATTACAGACTGATCGGGTATTCTTTCAAAATAAGGAACAGACAGAATCAGGTCTTTCAAATGGCGCATTTGTCCTGCCCCTTCGGCATTCAGTGCATCATACCAGTATTCGCGTACACCGTAAGCGCCTTTGCCGCTGCCCGGTTTATGCATCTGCATTACTGCATTATGACCGTAAGTATGCCCGCATGCCCCTGCAAAAACAGACCAATATGCATACCTGCGCACATCATTTGCATCCCAGTATGGTTGTGAAGGATCATGCAAACCCTGCGGAATACTTTCATAAGACGGTTCTCCGTCCAATGTCGGCTTAACAGGCATCCTCTGATAGTCATTCCTTACATAACGCCAGTTGTCCTGCCCTATATACAGCCTGTCGTCATCTTCCTCTCCGTCCTTCACTTTTTGGTCATATCGCCTGTGGCCCGACTGAAACATGTTGAAGTCCAGCCATGGGGCATCATGAAACCAATCTGAGGATTGTCTTCTTCCGAATGGATGAAATGTCATCAGGAAATCCGGGTTATGTGATTTAATTATATTTCCCAGGGTATTCCATACATCATAATGCTGATCACCCTTGGTGTCCCCCCCGAGAATCCATATAATGTTCTTTCTGTTTTTGAAATGTTCACCAAGCCAGGTCCCGTATTCGACAACATTGCCTTCGTTCAGTATTCCGTTCTCTACCATACTGCCCCATACAGGAAGCAGTCCAATATACAATCCAAGTTTTTCAGCCAAATCCAAAACTCTATCAACATGGTTCCAATAACCGTTTGAATTATCCAGGTCGGGGCTTCCGTTTACAAATGTTTCGGTTATGCTTCCATCTTTAAGAGCCGGTTCACCAAACACATTTGCACTGGACGGCCGATGAATCAAATCGGCCTGTATTACATTAAAACCCTTGCTTTGCCTGTCTTTAAAGTACATCTCGGTTTCATCAATGTCAAGTTTTTGAAATAACAACCAAGCAGTATCACCCAACCAGAAGAAAGGTTCTCCGCCTTCCAACATCAGGAATCTTTTGTTTCCCGATACTTTAATCCTGTCCATATATTCACCTCGTATGTTTACTCGTACCATTGCAATGAGAATTGAAGGGAATAAATTAATAGAAAATAAATAAACCCTTAAGTAGATCATAAGGGTTATAATGAGTTTTGTCAATAATATTACTTAACGATTTAATTAACTTAAGTAACCATACTTTACTGAAAAAATTTCTTTCATGATTCTGTCATCGGAACATGTCCGTTCATTGCTGTTATGAGTCTTCTCTCCACTTCGTTCCAGTTAATCAGCTGCCACCACGAATTTACATAATCTGCCCGCCTGTTCTGGTAGTCCAGGTAATATGCATGTTCCCATACATCGCACACCAGTATGGGAATCCCGCTCCATTGGGTTAAATCCTGGTGTTTTTCGGCCTGCAATATTTCCATCCTGCCCCAAGTGGGCTGCCAGGTCAGTATACCCCAACCCGATGCCTCTACATTTACAGTAGCAAGAATAAACTGTTTTTTCATGGCTTCCACGCTTCCAAAATATTGGTTCACATGGTATACAGTTCTCGGACCGGGCTCGCCGCCCATGCCAACAGGGGCCATAACCGTCCAGTATATACTGTGAAGGATGTGTCCCGAACCATTAAAGGCCAGTTCGTTTTCCCAGTATTTTATATACTCAATATCATCTGTCTTTCGCGCCTCTGCAAGGTATAGTTCGGCCCTGTTCAAACCGTCCACGTAACTTTTGTGGTGCTTATTGTGGTGCAGCCTCAGTGTTTCGGCACTTATTACCGGTTCCAGCGCATCGTATGGATATGGCAGCGGCGGTAACTTGTGCATACCAGGCAAAACAAACATATGCAGCATCCTTTCTTTTTTCTGAATATGATAAGCCTATATTCCATCATATGATGCCGCATATTTTTGGTTCGTCCTTTTTCCTGTTTGTGCAAGTCAGTTTAAATGATTTATACGATATCAGAAAAAATATGACAAAAAAACCCTACATCCACCCTCACGAGGTGGTTGTAAGGCCATCCATAATGCTGTTTAAGCCTGCAAATCTGCAGACAGCCAATATATCTGTCTGCAGTGTAAGCCCTCTGTAATACTATATCAACTCTGTCAGCATCAGGAATGTCAAACCCTGGCCATAAGCAGTCGGGGCAATGGGTATCTTTTTATAATGCTCCAGGTCCTTGCCCATTCCCGTTCCATAGGATACACCTTTGACCAGTCCGTTATCATCTATCTTGGAAATAACGGCATGGGCGGCCTTTCTTCCATATTCCAGGTATTCATCCCCGACTATTCCCATGCGGACACCCTTTAATATGCCATAGGCAATGCCTGCTGTCGCAGAAGTTTCATAATAAGTCTCCTCGATATCAACCAGGGTGTTGAAAAGTCCGTTTTCCCCCTGATACTTTACCAGTTCCTTGACCTGATCAATCCATGAATTTTTTACAAACCTTGATACTGCATCATCAGCTCCGTATATCTCAAGAAATTCAACAGCTCCGGATGTAAACCAGCTGTTTCCTCTTGCCCAGAAAGCATTTGCAAAATTGTGTTTCCCGTCGAAGGTCCATCCGTGGTAGAAAAGGCCTGTCTTTCTGTCCTGTAGGTATTTTATATGGAATAAAAACTGGTATTTTGCCTCGTCAACATATTCTTCTATTCCAAATACCTTACCCGCCTTTAAAAGGAACAATACGGTCATGAACAGGGTATCATCCCAAAGCTGCTCGTAATGCCTGTTTAAAACAGTCATATGCTGCATGCCGCCATACTGGGTCCTTGGCATTTCATTCATTGCCCACTTTGCCCACATATCTATGTATGGAAGATATTTTTCATTTTTTGTTTCTTCATACAGGCATACCATTGCGAGGGCAGGGCATACCGTATTTACATTCTTGTGAGGAGTGGGTTTCGCCAACTGCTTGTCATACCAGTCAACCAGGTAGTCAAGATACTTCTTGTTGTTTGTTTTCCTGTATATTTTGAACATACTGTAAAGCGCAACACCTGTAGGCCATTCCCAGTTATCCATATGCAGGTGATCATACAGTCCTTCCCGCTTTTCATTGTTTATGAGCATACCGACAACCTTATCCGCAAGCTCAACCATTTCAACATTTACTGACATTAAACATCCACCTTTCATTCTGCTCTTGAATTATGATTTTTATTGTCAAATATTATCATCTAACAATGCTCAGGCAGCTTGGCAAATAAACATGATTTTTCAGCGAAGCATCGATTTAACATCCCTAATCAGAAAACGGCTATTTCATCCGTCGGGATCAAATATGCAACTCCGTTAAACCATATTACTTCAAATGCTTCGTCAAAGGCAGGTTCAACTTTTTCATTCCCTGAACCACGAGCCCCGCAATTTCATACGCACCGGTTTCGTTAAAATGGGTATTGTCTTCCGAACCCTCCGGGTAATTTGGGGATTCACCCGGTTTTAAAAACAGGAACAGCCTTTTGGATTCCTCCTCGCCAAGCTTTTTGTAATACTCTTCACTTAACGAGGTTAAGTCAATAAAAGGCACATCCAGTTCTTCGCAAAGTTCTTTTACTGCCTGTGGATAAGCACCATGGGTAGGATAAAACTCGCCAAATAGATTGAACCTCCTGCGGTTGACCGGTGACAAAAGCACCGGGAAGGCACCCTTTTCCCTGGCACCGTCAATGTACCGCTTCAAGTATGCCTGGTACGTGCCGAAGGGATCTGCATACGCCCCGTACAATTTTTCGTCATTATGCCCGAACTGGACAAGAAGTGTATCACCGGGTTCAATAAGGCCGAGTATTTTTTCAAGAAGTTTTTCATCTATAAAGCTTTTTGTGCTCCTTCCTCCCAAAGCGTAGTTATATATGTGCACATAATCCCGGAAGTATTCTGAAAGCTTTGCGCCCCAGCCTTCCTGAGGCTTGTAATTGCTTGTACAGTTCTGTACTGTTGAATCACCGGCAATATATATTTTAACCTTTGTTTCAGACATATTTACTGCCTCCGTCCTTCAGCCATTCTATCAGTTTTCCGTATTCCACACCTGCAAGCAGAACAATTCCCGTACCATGAGTGTCGTTCAGCAGCCAGCCCAGGTCATTTTTATAGTAATCCTCCGAGAAGGAAAATCCCGAACCTCTGCAAATTCCGTATACATTGCCATATATGTCAATGGCTTCACTGCACAGCCCTTTCCATGCCCTGCATACCGCTTCAATGTATTTATCAGGATTAACAAGCCAGGAATTGCGTACTCCGCGTGCAAAAGCGCAGGCAAACATTGATGTGCAGGATGATTCGGGGTAAGAATCATGATCTGTCAGAACCTGGTGCCACATTCCTTTTTCGTCCTGCAGTGCAAGATAGCCTTCACAAAGCTTATTGAAGTTTTCAAGAAGCTGCTCACGCAGTTCATGATCCTCCGGCAGGAAGGCAAGAAGCTCGGAATACGAGAATGCAACCCAGCCGTTGCCGCGTCCCCACGATACTTCTGTGGCTTTCCTGTGTTTAACATCATAAACATGGGACATGATCTTCTTATCAGGCCTGTATAAGTATTTATGATACAGAATCAGCTGTCTTGCGGCATCATCTATGAATTCCCGCCTTCCGGTCAGTTTATAATACCTGCACAGGAAAGGAACGCTCATATAAAGATCGTCGGCCCATAATGTCTGATTCATCAGCAGCATCTCGGAATTAATCCGGTAAAATGCCCCATCAGGAAGCCTGTCGAGTTTGCTCTTTATAAAGTCGGCTATATAATCGGCAATTTTAATATAGCCCTGATCCTTAAGCTCACCTGAAATTTCAAGCATTAATGAACCGAAAGAACCGCAGTCGTCCAATGTACTTATTGTGGAAAGCAGGTTGTGCATGCTTGCAGCCCCGTATCTGTCCCTGTCCCACATTGCATAGTCAAAGAAACGGGTGCACATTTCCACATGTTTTGCGGCATATCCTGTAAAGGTGCTGTCATCTATGAACCTGCCTGCTTCGGTAATACCATAAAGCGTAACCCCAAGGGGATAATTCCAGTGGCCGAACAGCTTGTTGTCATTGTAAGGTCTAATAACGGTGTGGGGTTTATCAAGCCTCCAGAACACCTTTCCTCCGGCCCCTTCCATAGGCCTGTCGGCAGAATAAATACTGCCGGGATCAATATTGACAGGCAATGAAAAAGGCCCGGCATAAACCCATTTCTCGTCAGTGCCCTTGACGTCCAGCGGATTTTTTAACCGAACATTTTGATCATTATAAAAGCAATCGGCCTTAAAACCCCAGTCGGTATCTCCGCATTTGTTTACAACCAGGAGATTATAGCAGCCGCACTTCAATTCGGTTTTAAATTCAAACTCACCCGGCTGCGCTTCAAAGATTAATTTATCATCCAGGTAAAACTGAACGCTTCCTGAATTGCTTCCCTTTATGGTGTACACCCCGCTTTTTTCGGCCAAAAGTTTTGTCCAGCCAACGGCATAGCAGTCTTTTCTTAAAGAATACATCCTCTTCATCTGGCCCATTTCTTTTTCCTCGGGCAGCCAGTCCTTTACCGGATACCAGCAAAGCCCGGTCTCCTCCTCGGTCATTCCGGGCTCGGGCAGTCTGTTCAAAGGTTCTTTGAGCGGAAGTGTAAACAGCCATCCTCTCTGTCCCTCCCTGTCCATGGAAGGAACCATAAAGCTCTGTGGCCTGTTTCTTGAAGAAGTAGCACTTAAAATACCACCACAACCGATATTGGTATGAATAAACCTGAGGACAAAACTGTTCCAGCCTTTCTTTAATTTAACTGAAAAGCTGGCTGAAAGATCGCTCATTCTTTCAAGCAGACAATTAGGTTTGAATACCCTTTCCCCGTTGCAGTAGATAATAACAGGCCCGAAGCATCTTATTTCAAAGACCATCGTGGTATCGTCGTCACTCCATAGCTTGCTCCATGCATATACATTGCTTTCCCTGTCAGCAAGCGGATACAGGTCGGAAAAATTAAAAATATATTTATAGTGTTTATCCTGCCTTATCCCGTTTTTCTGACAGGCATAGTAAGAAACGCCGAACGGAGGATTTTGTCCTATATATCGGTTTGCCACGGTCTTCAATACGGTTTTGATATCCTGTGTCATTGAAGAAATGGCCTGTTCGCTATGAAAATAATATCCCATGACCAATGTCCTCCTTATTGAATACAGCATATTGTGCTCAAGAAGAAAATACAGAAGATAATTATAATTTATGGCATATTAAGATATTATAGGATGTTTTTCCTCTTATCAATGGTAAATCAACACCTTTTTTTAGGGGATTTTACTGTTACTGTTCAGAAGCCGGTATAACAACGGGTGATTTTGCCGGCGAAGGGCAACACGCTGAAGCCATTCTGCTTCCCGTTAACACTTAACCTCTTTTACGATAATACCGTTTCCATTATTGTATTGTCAAAAACCATGACACCTGCTCCTATCACCCCTGCATTGGTATTTATGGAAGGTGTTATTTTTATGCTCGTTTTTAAAAGCTTCCTGACAAAAAACCTGAGGTACTGGTAAAATTCATCACCAAGAAATTCAGGAATTACTCCCGATATAACAAACTCGTCAATATCCAGTATATGGACAAAATTATATATGATAACGGCAAGGTAATTTGTAATATATTCGGTTATTTCCTGTTTAAGGGATTCAGAAACAGCCAGCCCTTTGTGTACATCAATTCCGAATTTCTCCCTGATGGCTTTTATATTAATTTTATTCTCTATTCCTTCCCCTGACAGGTTTTTGTAATCCAATAAAACAGGGTCTCCCAGTATTAAGGAACCTATCTCTCCGGCAAGGAAATTTACACCCCGGTGAACCTTGCCGTCAAGAATTATGGCCGATCCCAACCCGCTTCCGAGAGATATGTATACAAGATTTCCTGTTTCCTGTTTCTTTCTTAAGTATATTTCGCCAATGCTTAAGGTTTTAACATCATTCTCAATAAATACAGGCATCCGGAAATTTTCAAGCGGCAGACCAATATATTCCTCAAAGCTTATTTCCCTTATAACTGTGTTTGTATATTCAAGAATGGTTTTTTTCCCGGGATTTACAACCCTGGGCAATCCAAACCCTATGCCAAGGCAGGGAATAGCCCTGTTCCTGCCTATCAGTTCCCCGATTTTGTCAAATAACAACGAAAACCTGGAATTTCCGGAGTTCTCGTCGATGTTCAGCGACATGCTTTCGATTAATTCCCCCTTCAGGTTGACAAAACCCATGTTTATATATTTTCCTTCAAAGACAATGCCTACGGCGCCGTATGCATCCGGGTTGAACTTAAGCAGCCTTCCCTTTCTCCCGGCCCCTTCATTGTTCTGGACATTAATCCCGGTTTCACAGACCAGGTTTTTTGACATGAAATGGTTGACAACCTTGAGAACCGTGGGAAAACTCATTGTGGTTCTCCTTGTAATCTCGGCTCTTGAAAGCTCACCTTCGGCCATGAACAAATCAAATACGAGTTTACGGTTTTGCGATTTAATATAATTCGGATCATAGGATTCCATTGAACTACCTCCAAATATAATGCTGTTATAAGTCAAACCCGTTATATTAAGCAAGGCCCAGGTATCGGTGATTCACCCGGCATATTCCGGAACTTCGGTTTCTTCTCCCTTGTCTCCAAGTTTTTTCAGTAGCACTCCGAATACAACTGCTGCAGTAAAAGTAATCAGTGAGGATACCAGCATTATTTTGTTAGCACCGAAAATATCGCTTGCAGCACCCCCAAGAAAACTGAACACAACCTTTGAGAAGAATGCCGAAATTGTTGTATTGAAGGTTTGGCCGGTAGCCCTCAGGCTTTTCGGTACATTTTCATTGATATATGTAACAATGCAGTATGTAAAGCTTGAAAAACTGAAACCATGCAGCAGGTTGACCAAAATAATCAGTACGGGATTGGTCAGAAAATATAAAAAAAGCCATCTTAAGGCCGAAACCACTGCTGCAGCAACCAGCAGTTTAATTATACCAAATTTTTTTAATATTCTGTCAATTATCAACAGGAACGGTATTTCCGCAACAGTGCATGTAAATATCAGCATGCCTATATAAGAACTGTCCCCGCCGATTGACTCAAAATAAACGGGATAAAATGTATAGAAAAAGGATACTCCGAGCGAATATGCAAGATTAAATCCAATCAGGCATAATAACGTTTTATTTTTAAGTATGGCATTTATCCGGGCTTTTTCTGTTTTCGTCCTGAACCCGGGAACCGGCTGAATCAGGAAAGTCTGGATAAAACAAAGCAGCATAAAAAGTGAAATAACCAGGAAAATATGAGAATATTGATTTTTCAACAGAATTCCTGCGGTTATAACAGTGACTGCATAACCGACGGTTCCTCCCATTCTTATCTTCCCGAAATCCCATCTTTTATCCTCCAGGTATTCCAGGGCAAGATTATCCTGCAATGGGACCAGGGGTGTATAAAAAACCGTGAAAACAAGGCTGATTATGACCACATACAAATAATCCGCAGAACCATAGTACATCAGCGCCAATAAAGCAGTTAACAGAAACAATATTTTCAGTACAGTATTTTTGCTTTTCACCCTGTCGCTGATAATTCCCCAAAAAGGCTGTACTATCAGCAGCATAAGAGTTGACAGTGCAGTCAGCAACCCAATCATGGTATTTGAAAAACCGATGCCGGATAAGTACAGATTAAAATAAACACTATACATCGCCTGACCTGAATAAAACAGAACATAAAGCAAAAAGAATGATAAAGGAAACTTATGCTGCTCCATTTGCTGTCCTCCATAATTAATTAACTTAGTTAATTATTATAATACCAGGACTGGCAAAAAGCAACAAGCCAATATATTGACTCGCCTGCAAAATAAGGGTATTATTAACTTAGCCAATTAATTAAATATTTTTATACAAGTCTGTGAACGGAGGCAGTCTATGAAAAGGTATTACGATTTTATAGTTGAATCTGCTGACAGGAAAATTGATTATCTTATGCGCAACCAGGTAATGGATGAGAACAGGCCGGATTTTGGCTCCGTCAAAAATGCGTTTATAGATGTAAAAATGACTGTTTACACCTGCTGCACCGGCATTGCCGCCTTTCTTAATCCAAAAAGCAAGTATTACAACAGCGAACTGCTTATGAAAAGACTGTCGGTTGCATATGATTTTATACAAAAATACCAGCGGGAAGACGGCAGTTTTGATCTGGCAAGCTGCAATTTCAGGAGCGCACCCGACACTGCCTTCATCATTAAACGGTTGACCTATACATATAACCTGATTAAGAAATATGATAAGCAAAATATCCTGGCAGAAATAAAAAATAAATTGTACTGTATCATATGTTCGGCAGCAAATGCACTTATAACCGGCGGGTTCCATACTCCCAACCACCGCTGGGCTATTGCTGCAGGCCTTGCTGCATGCTCAAACGTAACAGAAGACAAAAACCTATCGGAAAAGTGCATTAAAAGAATGAATGAATACTTCGTTGAACCCATAGATTGCACCGATGACGGGGAATACTCTGAAAGATCATCCGGAAATTACAATGCCGTTGTAAACACGGCGATGATAATGCTTTGCGAAGAACTGAACGACGACAGGTTCCTGGAATATGTTGACCGCAACCTGGACATGATGCTTATGATGATTGATGCCGACGGAAGCATTTTCACCGAAAATTCGTTAAGACAGGACAGGGGAAGAAAAGAATACCCGACAAAATATTTCTACCAATATCTTTATATGTCCCGAAAGAGCAGGAATAATGCAGGCAAGTTCAATGCCGCGGCGCACAAAATCATCGTTGATGCAATTGAAAACAGGGATTTCACGCTCGACTGCCTGCATCTTCTGATGCTTTATGACTGGATGGCTGAAATAGAATTAACGGGTATGGGTTTCCCCGTACAATACAACAAATACTTCCCATACTCCGGGCTTGCCAGGGTAAGAAAAAATGACATAACATATTCGCTTATCCGGAACGCGAAAAACTTCCTTTACTTCCAAGTCAATTCCATAAGGCTGGGTATGAAAATCGGTGTGAGTTACTTTCAGCACAGAAATTTCATAGCCGAATCAATAGAACAAAAAGAAAATACCTATATTTTGAAATTCAGAGCAGACGGATGGTATTACCTGCCTTTCAAAGAAAAGCCCGAAACCTCCGATTGGTGGCAAATGGACAATAAGAGCAGGGAAATGTATATAAACAGCTTTACTGAATTTGTGGTAGAAGTAACCGATGTATCGAACGGCATCGAAGTTCGAATAAAAACAGGCGGTATTGACAGGATTCCTGCCAGGGTGGAAATAAGCCTGCCTGTCGGAGGAAAGTTATATTCCGGCAATTTCATAGCCGAAACCGTCGGTAAGGGCAATATGATATTAAGAAACGGAGAGGTGGTTTTTGCGAAAGACGGCGATGAGATTGTCATATCAGGAGGATTTGCTTCCCACGAGTTTATAAGGGGCGGTTATTCGGAGGATTCCACCGGTGATCAAAGCTATATTTTATATATGACCGATTACACGAATTTTGATCACACAATCACAATCAAGGCAAATAAATAAGGAAATTATTAAAATATAATACCCGGCGGCAATGCCGGGTATTATATTTTAATTAAAATTTTCTAATGCCTGTAACTTGAGATAATTTCATTTAATTTTTTCTCTATTAGTTTTGGTATTTCATTATACAGTGTTTCCCATTCAGTAAAAACATCATCGCTGAACACATATTTTTTGTATTTCATTGAAGGCCTGAACCGAAAACGTTTCAGGTAATCACTTACCATTTTGTTGATATTTTCATTTGTTTCGCACCGGCCCTCCAAAACAGAGGTAATTAACAAACCGCCGCTGCCAGCCTTTTCATAGGTTGCCGCCTCAAAGTCAGGGATTAGCTCAAACAACTGCGCAACCGGAGAAAAAGCATGCTTTCCGGGTTGCGAATATAACCTTACATGGGTATCTTCTTCAATATTGCTTCCATCCCTTAACAAACCCTTTAAATACTTTCCGTGGAAGCTTGCTTCGCAATCGGCAATCCTGCCGTTTTGATCCACATACACCCATACATGCTCAAGCTCGTACAGGTGCTGGATATCAAAATCCCAATATATTGCATATTCAATAACAAATTTTATCTTTTCGGTGTCAAAGCTTAATTCCCTTCTGAACGACGGTGACTGCCCGGGTTTGGTAAATATTGTACAGCCTGTCCTTATAGGATAAAAAGGTTCTCTTTCATCAAAATATATAAATGGAGCATACCTTTTAACAATTTCCTTGTCCATTTTATCACATCCTGCTACGTATAAGATACTCCACCGGTATAATAAATGTCAATCCCCAGGTATTCGGCGGAAACCGGTTTATCATGAGTCATACCATGGAGTTCCAGGAGCATTTGATTATAATCCCGGAATCGAACCCGTAAATGGACATTTCAAACCGGTATCTCTGAACAGCAAATTTTGCAAAAGTATGAGTAAGGTGTTGTTTGTACTAATCCCTATGATTTCGTCACCAATCTCACGGTTTTTATTTCAAACGGCCTGAACATCAGCCGGATACATTTCTCACCGGCTTCAATTTCTTTTTCGGGTTCCTCCAGCATGCTTGCTTCCCATGCTTTATCAATGGGCAAAGCCGTATGCAGGGTACAAACCGTTGTAGCACCGGTGCTTTGATAAAGCCTCAGGACAACATCTCCCGACCTGTCTTCGGCAAGCTTGACGGTTTCGAGAATTACATCCTTCTGATCGATGCTGAAAAGCCGCATTTCACCTGCATCTCCTTCAATTGAGCAAACATCGGAGTTTATATTATAGGCTTCCCTTATAACATCACTGTCCTCAAAACTTCCATTCCACAGGTAGAAGGAGTAAGTAAACTCATGTACACCCCTGTCGGCAGTCATATCGGGTACCAGCGGAGATTTAAAAAGCGTAAGGTTAATACTGCCGTCGGATACATTGACACCGTACTTGCAGTCATTCAGTACCGCGAAACCTCTTTTTGCTTCTGCAATTGCGGTCCATTTTTGGTTGCAAACTTCAAACCTGTCGGAATCATACCTCCTTGACCTGTGATTTGGTCTTCTGACATACCCGAACTGGATTTCATGCAGTGCTTCATTGGCATGTATGTTTGTCGGGAAACAAACCTTTAATAGTTTATGGTCCTCCCTCCAGTCTATGGTTGTCCTGAAATCAACCCTCCTGCTGTTGCTTCTTAACGTTATGTCCTGTGTCATTTTGGAGTTGTTAAGTTTCCTGCGGACCCTTATGGCAGCCTGGAGAGCGCCCTGGTATAACACTTCGATTTCAGCGTTATTGTCAAGGGGAACGGGAACCTTATCATACATACTGTCTATGTCCCATGCATCATAATTGGATGTAACATCCCGGTACATTCTGAAATCGTTGCACAGGCCCTTTACTGTCTCAAATCCTGTTTGCCTGTCTATGATACTGCATACCTGTCCTGTTTCATTGAATGTTATGCGTAAAAACTCATTTTCCAGGAAGTTTTTCCCCGCCCTGACGTTAATCCCGTCTTCAATGGCTTCATCAGCGGGTTCAATGGTTGTCCATCCGCATGCGGGAACTGTCACCTTTGCATGGTATGTTCCGGATATATTTTGAACTGGAAGTATATAACCTTCACGGGATTTTGCCGATTTAACCCCCTCGGGCAAAGGTATTAACTCTTCCCTGTCCCAGGAAAGAGAATTGAAAACGGTTATTTTACGGCTTTTTTCCGATATCGCTGATAATGCATCCTCGCTTAATTGCCTTGCATTTTTCAGTACCATCTCATAATCTGCTTCAGCTTCTTCATGCACTCTCTTTATGGACGTTCCGGCAAGAATATCGTGGAACTGGTTGAAAAGCACGGCCTTCCACAAATACTCCAGTTTATCATACGGGTATTCAATTCCCTTGATTCTGTTTGCTGCCGCAAGCCAGAACTCGCATTCCCTCAACGCAAATTCGGATTTCCGGTTTCCTTTTTTTGTTTTCGCCTGTGTTGTATAAGTACCCCTGTGTGCCTGGAAATACAATTCCCCCACATACCTGTTTTCAGTCCGGCTATTATTTTCCAGGTCTTCAAAAAAGTCATTGGGATGGCTCATTTTTGTTCTTGGTACGCCTTCAAGATCCTTCATCCTCCTGGCATATTCAATATGGTATCTTGTAGGCCCGCCACCTCCGTCACCAAAGCCAAACGGAAAAATAAACGTTGAAATGCCTTCCTGCTGGTTCCTGTCCAGTTCCCACCTGCTGATTATCATCTCGGGATCTAAGTGAGAGTTGTTTTTCTTGTGTATATGGGTCAGGATTTGTGTTCCGTCAATTCCCTCCCACATAAATATGTTGTATGGGAATGGATCGCCTTCGTAATAGTTTCGTATTATTTTCTGCGTGGAAAAATATTTAATCCCGCACCCTTTTGCAATCTGGGGAAGTGCGGCAGAGAACCCGAAAGTATCGGGAAGCCACAGTAGTATACTGTCTATCCCGAACTCCTCCATGAAAAATCTCTTGCCGTAAATAAACTGGCGTACAAGGCTTTCACCCGAAGGCATGTTGGTATCGGGTTCAACCCACATCCCGCCTTCGGGCATAATCTGACCGTTATGCACTTTTTCCAGCACACGTCTGTACAATTTCGGGTAATGCTCTTTCAGCATTAAAAATAACGGCGGCTGTGTTATAAAAAACCTGTAATCGGGATATTCATCCATTAGCGCCAATTGTGTTGAAAGAGTCCTTCCGGCTTTTCTTTTCGTTTCGTTTAACGTCCAAAGCCATGCCAGGTCAAGATGGGATTGACCGAAAATATACATTAGTGGCATGGTTGAACCGTTCACGCATTGAAGAAGGGGTTTCAGCCGTTCCCTGCACTGCCTGAAACTCTGAACCCTTTTTTCATAAGGCTGCTCATAATCCACGATCAGTGTAAAATCGCACAATGCCTTGTAAATTTCCTGGGCGCGCAGCGATTTTTTATCTATGCTGATTAAAACCTTGTACAATGTGCTTACATCAATAAACAACTGGAAAGCATCTTCGTCCCATATCCCAAATGAGCTTTCACCTACCGATGCCTGGGTTTTGCCGGGTTCCGGAACAGCAATCCTTCCCGGAGGAGTGGGGCCGATATTTTCAATTCGCGGGCCATGACCGGCATAACTTTCAATGACGATGTCATAAACTTGTCCCGGAACACCTGACATTGAAATTGTAATCTCTTCATGGAAACGATCGACCGATCCCGCATTCTCCCCATTAACAAAGACAATACCTTCGGCACCGGTGTCCGGTATAACAACAATACGCCTGCCCAGTGCTTCGCCTGGCAGCTTAAAAGAACCTTTAAACCAGCCGTATTCCCATTTTGCTCCCCACTTTGCTCCCAGTGGCATTGGAGAGAAAGGTCTGTTCATGGCCTCTTCATATGTTAAAAAATCCATAGTTGTAAAACCCGAAAGCTCAACCGCACCAAGCTTTATATAAAAATGGTTCAGTAATTCAAGCATCCATGACTTTATTCTGCTTCCCCACTCTTTACTGAAAGGTATATCAGATGATCCAAGCAGGTATTTCATAACTTCGCCGTTTATTTTCATATTCTGAACACCCCGTCCCTTCTTAATGCCGCATCAATTACCCCTTTTTCCTGCCTTTTGGTACCGGCTGAAACACTAAAGAAGCAGGAACATGTATACCCGAAATAAGGCATCGGGTTCAAGCCTTGTAATAAACCCTCATACTCATTGTTTCAGGGTACGCAGGCATTTGCAAATTACAGTTCAACCTTTACAGGTATTCCTTTCAACAAGGATTCTTTGGCGGCTTTTGCAATCAAAACAGAGTTAAGGCCGTCAATACCATCCACAGGCGGCTTTTTACCGTTCAATATACTGTCAATGAATTCTCCCATCTCAATAATAAAGGATTCCTTATATCTTTCAAGGAAGAAATATTTCGGTTTTTCGGACCAAACCCCGCTTTCATTGCTTAAAACCGCGAGTGAATCGGTTTCGTTTGAAACCGTTACGCAACCCTCTGAGCCGAATACTTCTATACGCTGATCATACCCGTAAACGGCTTTTCTGCTGTTGTCAATTATTCCTATAGCCCCGTTTTCAAATTTCAAAACCACCGCAGCAGTGTCGATATCACCAAGTTCGGCTATGGATTTGTCAATCATTGCGGAGCCTGTTGCGTACACCTCCGTAGCTTCGCTTCCCGACAAATACCTTACCATGTCAAAATCATGAATGGTCATGTCCATGAATATACCTCCGGACACTTTGATATATTCCGGTGACGGAGGAGCGGGATCTCTCGATGTAATCCTGATGATATGAATATCCCCGACTTTTCCTTCTCTTACGGTGTTCCAGGCTTTCCTGAAATTCCTGTCAAACCTCCTGTTAAAACCAACCTGGAAAATTACGCCGGATGCATCAACCTGCTTCAGAACTTCCCTTATCCTGCCGGGATCCATGTCCACAGGCTTTTCACAGAATATATGCTTGCCTGCTTTTGCGGCTTCAATCGAGATCTGTGCATGGGTATCGGTCGGTGAGCATATCAATACCGCGTCGACCTCGGGATCATCCAGGATATCCCGGTAATTTCCTGTCAGGTTTTCAATTCCCAGGCTTCCCGCCCAATCGCGAAGGTTTTCGTAATAAAGGTCGGATACATATTTCAACCTTACATTCCTGTAACATGATGCAATGTTTTCCGCATGAAGCCGTCCGATCCTTCCGGCTCCTATTATACCAAAATTCAATATCCTGTTCGACATGTTAACCCCCATTTCCAACGGATTTGATATATTTCAGGCCTTCAACCGCGGCAATATCGGGTTCTGGCCATGGCAGGCATTCAAAAGCTATGTACTTCTCATAACCGATTTCATTCAGTGCCCGTATTATTCCTGCGAAATCAATGTGGCCGGCACCCGGTCTTTTCCTGTTGCTGTCCGCAAAATGCATATGGCCAAGTATATCCCTGCATTCCCTTATACTGTCGTACATGCCGGTCGGCCCGAACTCTTCAATATTCATATGATATGTATCAAGCAGCATTTTCAGTTTCCTGCTTCCCAAAGACAGAAGGAAATGCCTCATTTCCGCCGAAGAATTATGGAAATTGATTTCATACCTGTTAACAGGTTCAACAAGAAGTGTTACATCTTTCTTTTCAGCATAATCAGCCAGCACGAGCAAAGACTCCCTGTAATTCTTCATTGCAGTTTCCCTGCCATCATCGGGCAGTCTGCCCCTCATGGACCCGATTATAACGGCACAATTAAAAAAGGATGCGAGATCTATATGCTCCTTAAGCCTTTCAATCGCATCCGTCCGTTTCATCTTGTCGCTGTCGGTGAGGGAAAGCTTGTCAAAAGTATATCCCATTCCTGTACCTATCGTGGATACAGTAATACCGTTTTTATCACATATTTCTTTTATTAATATCCTGTCAATGTCATCCGCCTTCCTGAGATGCAGCTCAACTGCGTCAAAACCGTTTTTGGCACAGAATTCAACGGCATCCCTGACATTGCCTTTAAAAATATAAGGCATTGATTCGGTTCCACCACTTGCAACCGAAGCACTATACTTAATCATAATCCCTCCTGAATACGGTCATGCAACGGGTAATGGAAATAAGTCCTCAGATCCACGCTCTCAATTCACCGGAATACAGCGTAGCTTTGAAGCGTGTTACTTTGCCTCAAATCACCGAATCACCCGCTGTTATGCCAACCTCTGAAAAGTAACATCCCGAAGTCTTTTCTCATTTAACTTTATTGCCCTGTTGGCAACAAATATTGAAAATCTTCGTGAGATTCGCAGGAAATACCGAATCCCACGAAGAAACAACCAATTGGTTTACAGCTTTGTAAATACTCCGAGGGGGGGCAGTTCATAAACCGATTTCCATCCCTCGCTCAAAGGTTCCTTAAGGAAAGGTTCCATTTCCTTTTCGGTGCGCAGCGTTGTTTTTTCCACAGGCGGTACAGTACCTGCAGGAAATGCCTCGAGTATCTGGTCATGTAACAAAGTCAGGTATTTCAGTATTGCGGCTATAGGCCTTTTGGCCTTTTCAGCCGTAGCCAGGGAAGGTTTTCCGACTACGCCTTCGGGTGTAGCAGCTCTTTCTATTGCAGCATGGCCTTCTCCTTCAGACCAGCGGTGAGGTCTTCTGAAAGGTTCCACCGACTTGTCAAAATGCCCGTCGGGAAGATAACTTATACCTTCCGCATCCTGAACCACCGACATATCTATCATATCCTTGAACATCAACAGGCCAACCGATGTTTCGGCTTCGTCTGCATGAACAAAATGGGTTTCCAGGCTGTCCTCCCTGTCAACAGGATAGAAAAACTCACGCACCGCCCTGTGCCAGTCTAGCACCTGGAAAATTCCCGGCAGATGGTACCTCTTCATGAACTCCTGGACAGCAGATTCCAGCATCCACAGATGCCCATGGTTGTTTACCATGATTATCTTTCTGAACCCGTCATTCCATAATCCAAGCATTGTATAAATAAGGGTTTCTTTTACGACCTCTTCGGGCATGACTATCGTACCTGGCATACCAAGGTGGTGATACGGATGACCGCCATAATTCAGCGGCGGAAAAGCCAGGCTTACTTCACAGCCTCTTTTTGCCGTATATCTTCTTACACCTTCAAGTATCTGGGTAACCATAAAGGTATCAAGACCGCTGTTTGCGTGCAAGCCGTGGTTTTCAGTACATCCGATCGGCACAAACACTATGTCGTTTTTTCTTCTTTTTTCTATGACTATATGCCTGGGGGTGTTCTGAATATAACAGCCAGGTTTTCCCAGTTCGGATTCAGAAGGAATTCCGTAATCCTCAAGGATTTTATCAATTTCTTCTTTTGATGCGTCCCAGATTTGCTTTTTAAGCCTTCCAACGGTATTATCTTCAAATATGATAGCCGGGCTATCGGTTAAAAGCCATTTCTTATCCTTTTCTGCCATTTTATATCCCCCCAATCGTCAGTCCATCACACAGGTGATCTTGCATTCTTTTCTGTCGGTCCTTAGCATAACAATATTCTCAGGTACCTCATCCAGCGTGATTTTCTTCGTAATCATTGGCAGGACATCCATTCCTGAAGCAATGCTCTGGATTACCCTTGGGAATGTGCCGTCTCCCGAATGTCCCTGGGCACCTACTATCTGTGCTCTTCTTACCTGCAGGACTTCTCCGGTAACGGGCATCTTCGCATCAGCTCTTGCAACTACAACTATGGTACTGTCAAGTGTTCTTCCTTCCCAGATTGCTTTTTCAATTCCCGGATATACTACCGTGGGCAGTCCGGTGGCTTCAAGATACAGTTTTGCGCCCATACCGTCGGTTATTTCAAGAACTTTTTCGGTGAAGTCTTCTTTAACCGGGTTGATAATATAATCTGCACCCATGATTTTTCCAAGTTCGGCTCTTTCGGGCTGCGGCTCGGAAAGGATTACCCTTGCGGCACCCTGTCTCTTCAGAATTGCGCATGCTGCCAGTCCAATCGGGCCTCCGCCGCATATAACAACGTTGTCGCCGGGCTTAATTCCGCCGCCCCTCTGAATTACGGCGTTATATGCAACCGAAAAAGGTTCAACGAGAGATCCGGCAAGGAAAATCTCTTCTTCGGTCTTGTACGCACGTTTTAACGGTTCAAGGCTCCACAGCAGTTTTGCAGGCAGAACTATGTATTTTGCAAAACCTCCGTTTACATTGAAACCAATTTCGTCCAGCCTTTCACAGTGGTTGGGGAACCCGTCGGCACATGGCTGGCAGCTTCCGCACCATACCATTTCCTCTGTACATACCATTTCGCCGCCCTTATATGGCTTGTTTGTCACCTTGTCAATGGCGCCCGGACCTGCTTCAACAACGACACCCGAAAGCTCATGACCCAGAATGGTTGGGAAACCTGTCAAACCCGGGTAGTAGATATATCCGTCGTCATCGGGCTGTGCCATATGCACGTCGCTGCCGCAAATACCGCAAGCCTTTACCTGTACCAGAACCTCACCTGGTCCGGGCTTTGGAATATCGTATTCGCGGATCTCAATCCTGGGATTCCTCCATACCTGGCTGCCAAGATATGTCTGCTTTTTGTCGATATCCTTGGGACCGAGCTTGAAACCTTCCCTTGGTTCCCAGTCTGCAATCAGTGTTACACCTCTCATTTTACCTTCCATAAAAAAACCCCCTTGCTTTAATATAATATTTTCAAATGCAAACGTTTGCATTTAACTGCAAAAAATATTCCGGCAGAACTTGATTAAAAAAGGAAATTACATCTATATTCTGCCGCACGTACCTCTCACTATTAAAAACGGTTCCAATATAACCTTCCTTGAGTCTGCGTTCCCTGAGATTAAATCCAGAAGTATACCGGCAGCCTTTTGACCTATTTCCAGCTTCGGCTGCGCAACAGTTGTAAGATTTATTTTTGGCAGTGAACCATATTCGATATCATCCATGCCTATAATGGAAATATCCTTCGGTACCTCATAACCGTGTCTTTCTGCGGCTTCCATTATACCAAGGGCAATAATGTCGTTCTCGGCAACAATTGCCGTCGGAACCCTCCTGTTTTTCACCATTTCAAGAAAGGTCCCGTAACCGCTCTCTTTTCTGAAACTATACCCTTTTATACTGTTAATGTCGGTTTCCAGTCCGTTCTCCATCAGTGCATGTTTGTACCCATTGATGCGATCTATGTGCGAAGTGGATTTGTCATGCCCGCCGATAAATGCAATATTCTTGTGTCCGAGCTTTATCAGGTATTCAGTGGCAATATACCCGGCTTTGTAATCGTCAATGACAACATAACTGGCATTGCCGTCATCCACCCTGTTTCCTATGTATACAACAGGTATGTCGGCCTTGTTTTTTGATACATAATTGCATGTATCGACCGAAACAGGGGCGATAATTATTCCGTCCACCCTGCGTTCCTCGAGAATATTCAGGTAGTTTTGCTCATTCTTCTCATCCCAGTTTGTATTGCACAGGAAAACACAATACCCGTTTTCCCTTGCAAAGTCCTCGACACCTCTTGCCACTTCGGGATAAAACGGGTTGGTTATGTCGGGAATCAACAGGGCTATCATATTTGTATTCTTCTTTACAAGTCCTCTTGCAACTGCATTCGGAGTATAGCCCATTTGCTTTGCTATTTCTTTTATTCTTTTCCTGGTATTTTCATTGATCTCGGGGAGATCGTTCAACGCCCTTGAAACCGTTGCATACGACACCCCTGCTACTTTCGCGATATCTTTTATAGTTACCGGCATGATTTAATACCTTTATCGTAAACGTTTGAAATTATAATATCAGACTATTAAGTTTTTGTCAATCAGATATATTATCATATAAAATCAATGATGACATGCAGTTACCGTTCAGATGTCAGAACAACAGCGGGTGATTCGGGAGATTGGCACAGATCAACACGATTTAGAGACATTCTGCACTCCGGTAAATTGAGAGCGTGGAACCGGGCGATCCAGGACATGGATACCCGGGCATTGCAAATCAGTACATCTGAACAGTAATCTCATATTTTGAATGCAAAAGGCAAATGTCCTTTCGGGTGCAAGCTGAAACCCGCACTGAAAGGACAATGGTCAAGTGGTTTTAATACTCTCGTATTGTTACATTTCCTGATGTTGTACTAATATTTACCTCGCCGGACCCGTTTCCCACTTTGCCCTCCAGGTGTCTGCCATCGGAAGATGAGATTTTGACGGGAATATCATTGCATTTAATAACACCCGTAACGGTTTTCACATTCATGGTAAATTCACTGCCTGACGGCAATGCCAGGTTTATATTTCCTGATGCGCTTTTCGCATTAATTAACTCAAAATTTTCCTCAAATTCCGCCCGGATGTTGCCTGAGGTTACATTTAGATCTGCAGAACCATTCCTCATTTTAATCTTTATGGAACCTGAAACGGTCTCAGATTTGACTTTTTCGGCTACAACATCTTTTGTTTCAATATCTCCGGAACCGGCGGCAAGTCTGCCTTCTTTGCACTCAAGTTTATCGATATGGCATTTTCCTGAAACAGTATTTACCTCCAATTTATCTGAAAATACTGCTTCCTTTATATTTAAATCACCCGAGGAGGATTTAATGAATCCCTTCTCACCACTTAACTTGCCTGCATCTATGTTACCTGAAACCGTTTCTGCTGCAATATAATATCCTGTTATATACTGAATCTTAATATCCCCTGAACTGCTTTTCAGAGCAACATCCGATCCAGACAGCGTCTGCGCAGAGATATTGCCTGATGCAGACCTGATATCCAGCTTGTTAATCCATGATTCGGGTATGGTAACATCCAGGCGGAGATTATCGGAAAAATAACGGAAAACATTTCAGAATGCCCGGCCTTTATTGATTTCGTACCGTTACATTTCCCGATGTTGTGTTAATTCTTACTTCGCCGGACCCGTTTCCAACTTTGCCTGCCAGCTGCCTGCCATTGGAAGATGAGATATTGACGGGAAAATCATTGCATTTTATATCGCCCGAAACAGTTTTTACATCGAGGTTGAACTGGCTGTCATGCGGTAACGTTAAACTTACATCCCCCGATATGCTTATTGCCTTAATCCGGTCAAAGCTTTCTTCAAATTCCGCACTGATATTACCCGATGTTGTCTTTAATTCCGCCGAGCCGTTTTTCATTTTCAGAGTTATTTTGCCAGAAATGGTCTCGGATTTGAATGATTCGGAAAATATATCTTTAATTACAATATCTCCGGAGCTTGACCTGAAATCGGCTTCGGTACATTCAATCCTGTCAATCCTATACTTTCCCGAAATTGTATTTGCGTCAATATTATCTGAAAAAACCGCCTTATCTATTATAATATCCCCCGAAGAAGACTTGAAAAATCCGCTCTCTCCATTCAACACCCCTATCTCTGTTTTGCCCGAGATGGTTTCGGTTTTGATACTCCTGCCTGTTATGCCATGTATCTTGATATTCCCCGAACTGCTTTTCAGGTAAATATCGGTTCCCGACAGGTCCGGTGCGGAGATATCGCCTGATACGGTGACGATATCCAGCTTATTCAGCCATGCTTCAGGTATTGTGACATCCAGTGTAAGATCAGCCGAAAAATTATGCTGAACGACTTGCGGGTACTTAACCCTTATCACAGCAGTCTGTCCATCCTCTTCAAGTTCCAGGTAAGGAACCGCATCCTTGTTTGATGTATTAACCTCACCGTAAAGGCGTGCTTTAACACTGTCCTGATTGTGAGTATAAATATTTATCCCTGTGGCTGCAGCATTCACCGATATTTTATCACATCCCTGCGTGGAAAGCTCCCCGTTCTCGTCAACTGTGTAACCGCCAGAATTTTCTGATATGGATGTTTTCTTTTCCTGTATATAGGTATTGTGTTCCATATTATAATCATCTTTTCCGAATAACATGAACCCGGTGAACAAAACCAGGATCAGAATAATAAAACCTATCATCGGAAGGACGTTAACCCCTCTTGAATCCATTTAAATACCCCCTCGAATGTTACGGTATCCAGATTTTGCATTACCTGTTACCTATTATTTGTAACATAAACGCAGCCTGTACTACAAGGGAGTTAATCCAATTCTAATGAAACTTTAATTAACACCGTTATTGTTCAGAGGTCAGCATAACAGTGTGCAATACGCCTCGTGCATAAAATCAAATGCTCCGGTAAGGAGCATTTGATTTATATCCCGAAACAGGACCCGCTATGGATATTGCAATAGTATATCTGAACAGTAACTTAGCACAGGACAAGTCCTGTTTTATTATTCCGATATATCACCATGTTCCAGCTGCATGGTATACTGGTTTGTATAAAGTCTTGCATAATGACCTTTACGTGCCAGGAGCTGCTGGTGGGTTCCCTCCTCGATAATCCTGCCGTCCCTTATAACCAGGATCCTGTCCGCTGACCGTATTGTTGAAAGCCTGTGAGCTATTATGAAGCTTGTTCTGTTTTTAAGAATATTGGCTATCGCACCCTGTATAAGGTGTTCGGTTTCGGTATCCACCGATGACGTTGCCTCGTCAAGAACAAAAATCGCAGGATCGGCTATAATTGCCCTGGCAAATGATACCAGCTGTTTTTCTCCGGTGGATAACAGTGACCCTCCCTCACCGACCGGGGTGTCGTATCCTTTTTCCATTTTCATGACTATATCGTGCAGGTTAACCAGCTTGCTGGCCCGGATAATTTCATCTTCGGTCGCGTCCAGTTTTCCGTATAATATATTGTCCCTGATTGTTCCGCTGAAAAGATGCGGTGTCTGGAGTACATACCCGAGGTTTGAATGCAGCCACATCAATGGCATTTTTGTATAATCATGGCCGTCTATCAGAATTCTTCCTCCGGTGGGCTCATAAAACCTGCATGCAAGGTTTACAATAGTACTCTTTCCTGCACCGGTATCACCTACAAGGGCAATTTTCTCCCCTGCTTTTACAGACAGGTTGAAGTTCTCCAGCACCTTTTCGCCGGTTTTATATGCAAACGTAACATTCTCGAAAACTATATTCCCCTTTATACCGGGCCAGTTCTTCCTGTCGTTCAATCCATTCCTGGCAAGCTCTTCGACATTGTCTACTATGTCGGGTTTTGTTTCAAGCAACGACATTATCCTTTCTGCAGAAGCCTGGGCTGATTGCAGATCGGTAAAAATTCTTGCCATATCCCTTATAGGGAAGAAAAATTGTATTGCATAGGAAATAAACGCTGTCAGCGTACCAAAGCTTAACGTTCCCACCATCAGCCTGTTGCCGCCTCTCCATATTACAATGCTTGCGGCTATGCTTCCCAGAAGAGTTACAATCGGCATGTATACTGCTGCAAAGGTTGCGGCACTTATAGACTTGCGGTTCATTTCATTGGTCAGGTTCATGAAATCATTCAGGTTACCCTCTTCCCGGACAAGGGTTTTGGTTGTTTTAACACCCTGTATCCCTTCGTTAAACGCCGCAGTAATCAGCGAATTTGTTTTGCGGATATCACGGTGATTTAACAGGATTCTTTTCTGGAAGTATATGCTTACCAGGAACAGTACCGGGATTACAATAAATGTCAGAAGCGCCAGCTTCCATTCAAGAACCAGCATGACTATACTTGTAATAACCATCATGCAAAGTCCCCAGGCAAAGTCAACCAATCCCCATGACAATGTATTGCCAAGCCTCCATATGTCCGAAGTAAGCCTGGACATCATCCATCCTACAGGGGTGGTATCATAATATGAAAAGGATAATTCCTGCAAATGCTCAAATCCATCCTTTCTTATGTCATAACATACCCCTGTTTCAACATACCCGGCATATGAAATCATCACTTTTACAATTATTGCCTGTATGATTACAACCAAAATATAGGCGATAAAAAATACGACTGTACCCGAAGTGTTATGCACCACAATGAAATTGTCTATGGCATAACGCTGCATTAAAGGTATTAACGCATCAAAACCCGCCAGCATTGCCATAAAAAGGCTCAGCATTATTAATCTGCCCTTATAGGGTTTTGCGTAGCGTAAAAACTTTTTCCATAAATCTATATTAATGCCTTTTGAAAAAACCTCTTCCTGAAAGGTATTATTCATCGCTGCTCTCTCCTTCCCGTCCTTCTTCGAGTGAACTTTGGATGGCCCAGATTCGTGAGTACAGACCTTCTTCACGAACAAGTTCATCATGGGTGCCCATTTGAACAATCCTGCCTTTATCCAGCACCACGATAAAATCAGCCTGTGCCAAAGTATTTATTCTGTGAGAGATTATAAATGTGGTAACACCCTTGCTGCGTTCCCTGAGCGCCTGGCGAATCATTATATCGGTTTCCATGTCAACAGCACTTAACGAATCATCAAAAATAAGTACCGGGTGATTTTTCAGTACGGTACGTGCTATTGCAACACGCTGTACCTGACCTCCCGAAAGGGTTACCCCTCTTTCACCCACAAGGGTGTCATACCCTTTTTCAAAGGATATTACGGTATCATGTATGGCGGCGATTTTTGCAGCTCTTTCAACTTCATCCATACCGGCGTCAGGCTTTGCAAGTTTTATGTTTTCCAGTACGGTCTTCGAAAAAAGGAATGGTTCCTGGAGGACTATTCCAATGTGACTGCGCAGCCATTTTTTATCTATATCTTTAAGTTCATACCCGTCGATCTTTATTGAGCCTTTCTGGTAATCAAAAAGCCTTACCAGCAAATGCATCAGCGATGATTTTCCGCACCCTGTCGGACCCAGTATTCCCACTGTCTGTCCCTGCTTGACTTCAAAGGATATATCTTTTAAAGGATTTGTTCCGTCAGGATACTGGAAACTTACATTTTCAAACACTATGTTGCCCTTGATCTCCGGAGTCAGCCCCTGTGTGAATTTCGGTTCTGCAGGCTTGTCGAGTATTTCGATTATCCTGTCAAAAGCTACAAATGCCTGGCCCATGTCCGAAATAACTCTTCCAAGCTGCCTGATGGGCCAGATAAGGTTTCTTATGTATGTTATGAAAAGAATAACCGTCCCAAGGGTAATTCTGCCGCCTGCCGCCCAGCTGACCGAAATAAACAGCACCAGCATTGCCTGGGACATGCAAAGCAAGTCTGACATTGACCAGTACCAGGCCAGCAGTTCATTCAACTTTCTGACCTTCTCCCTGTGGTTTTCATTTTTTCCCCTGAACTTTTCAATCTCGTAGTTCTGTCTTCCAAATGCCCTGACTACGCGTACCCCTGTTAAATTCTCCTGGAGGGTTGCATGCAGCTCCGAATCGGTTTGTTCCACTTCAAGAAAGGTTTTCTTTACTTTTGCAAAAAATACGACAGAGACCAGGAAAATCAACGGAACTACAACCAGGGAATACATGGTCAGTTCAACATTGAGCCTGAGCATAACAACAAGGGTAAATATTACGGTAAATAATATTTCACCCACCTGGGTAACCTGGTTCGCCATGAATTTCCTCATTGTTTCAACATCGGCTGTACATCTTTGAGTAAGGTCACCGGTCTGAGATTTTACATGTTCATGGTATTCCATATGCTGAAGATGATCATACAAAGTATCGCGGATGTTCTTTGTAGCATTTTCGGTACTTATTGCAAACCAACGGTTTTTTATATATTGAAAAATACCTGTGAGCAACGTCAATATAACAAACAGCAAACCCAGTATCCAAATATTCTCTCTCAATGCGTCCCTTCCGCCAAAAACCAAGACTTTCATCATAATCCACTCCGGCAGATTTATAGGTTCTTCACCTATAACCGAATCCACCGTAAAGCTTATCACCATCGGACTGATGATGGAAAACACAACGGCAATTCCGGAAAAAATAATGGCCAGGAAATATCGAAGCAAATTTTTCCTTGTAAACTGCAATAAAATTTTAAGTCTCTTCATAAAAACCTCCCTGTCCGAGTAAAACTCCGTCCCGCTTGCGCGGACTATGTCAAAATTACAGGCAACGAAATGACTTTGCCCGTTTCACATGAATTACAGGCTTAAATCTAATAAAGGCCACAGGCCCTGTTTGAACCCGCAGCCTCTTAACTTCAAAAGGGTGTTAAAGACAGGATATGCCTACAGACTGCAGGTTGATTTCACGAAAACGGCCGGCTATGTTTAAATCTTGGTAAATATAAAATGTAAAAACGGACATGGTGAAACCTCCTTGTATTTGCCACTCTTTTTATATTACCCCCACTTTTGTTTAATGTAAAGAGAAAGAATGGTTATAGTACCAATATTACAATATGATTACATGTTGAAAAAAACGAACTAATTTTGCTGATATTAGTCTAATCCATTATAAAATACAAAAAAGGAGATGATGGCATGAAAAAATTCTCGTTGATACTTTTTTCGGTAATTATTTTTGTATCAATATTTTCGTTTTCGGTTTTTGCCGACCAGGACGTTTCATTGTATCTGAACAATGAGAAAGTCGAACCGGGTACACCACCTGTATTTAAAAATCAAAGGACTATGGTAACCCTTGACTTTTTCGAAAAAGCAGGTGTTATTACAGTATTTGATAGGGAAACAGAAAAAATAACCCTGGATGGAGAGTACTCATCGGTTGAGTTTACCATTGGAGAAGAAATTGCATTAATTCACAGAAAATTCGATTTTACCGGAATATCCGAAAGAATTGAATTGGACGTGGCTCCTTTCATACTTGACGGTATGGTTTATGTTCCGTTGCGTTTTGCCGCTGAAAGCCTTGGGGCACTGGTAGAATGGAATGCGGTTGATAAATCTGTTCTGGTTTCATTTGAAAAAGGAACCGATATCATTCCTGTCGAAAGACCGGTGGAATACGAAGAGATTGACATTTCGGAGCCTTCGGATGAAGACGGACTGTATGAGTGGGTACAGGAAAACAGAATCAGCAAGGGTATATACCATAAATCAATCAATGGTAAAAACTATATCCTGATTTGTGCCGGTGAAAAACCGACAGGCGGATATTCAATAGAAATCAGGAGCATTACACAGGTTTCCCCCGGAAGAATTTATATGGATGCCGAAGTGATTGAACCATCCCCTGATACGATGGTAATCCAGATAATTACGTATCCATGCAGACTGATAGTTATTGACAGCGATGGTGAGATTTCGGTGGATGGTGATATCAATGATAATGCGGTTACAAACAACGAAGAACTGAGTTTTGAAACCGTAAACCCGGATATCGTCGCATCAAATGAAGAGCTGTCCGCATGGATACAGCAGGTGCATACCGAAGCGGGAATCCACAGCAAGCAAATAGGTGAACATGTATATGTAGTTGCTGCAGCAGGACAAAAAAATACAGGCGGTTACTCGGTTATTGTTGAAAAAGTAACAAGAGAACATTCCGGTGATGTATACGTTCATGCTGTTGTTGAAAGTCCTGATCCCGATATGATGGTAATACAGGTAATCACCTGGCCCTATACGGTAATCAGGCTTGAAGGAACCGGTTCAGGCAACGTTCATGGAGAAATACAAAATTCTGCTCCGGCAAATAAAATTATTAATTTTGAATAGTGTCTGCAAAACAGGCGGTGGAGATTATCACCGCCTGTTTATTCCTTATGGAGCATTTTTTCAACAATCACATATGCAACAGGAATAATAACAAGAGTCAGCAATGTTGATACTGCCAGCCCTGCAGCAAGGGATATTGACATTGGCGTAAACAAATTACTGCCTGACATTATCAGTGGAACCAGGCCCACCAATGTGGTGATAGTTGTAAGCATTATAGGTCTGAACCGGCGTAAAACGGCATCGATACAAGCTTCCTCGGTATTTTTGCCGGTAGATTTGAGGTAATTGATATAATCCACCAGCACAATTGCATTATTTACAACAACACCGAACAAGCTTACTATTCCGAGGAATGATGTAAATGATAATGGCTGCCTGAACAGGTACAGACCGATTATTGAACCTACCGATGACAATGGGATTGTAACCATGATCACAAACGGGTGCGAGAAATTCCCGAATTCTATAAGCAAAAGAAGATATATGATAAACACCGCCATTACTCCCAGGATCCCGATATTTCCGAAATACTTCAGTATTGATTCCCTTTCGCCGTCAAAAACCACCCTTGCATCTCCCAGATCAATACTTTCAAGTTCACTTTCAACCTGCTTCTGTACATCAACCGAACTGTAACCTTTGCTGACATCACTGTACACAGTTATAGCCGGAACCCTGTCATATTTTTTGATTTTTGAAATCTTTGGCGTAAGCCCTACTTTCGATACCTGTTTTAACATGGTTTTACGGCCGGTAACCGTTGACTTTACCGCAAAGTTTTCCAAATCATCAATGTTCTCTATATTGGATATTACTTTTACAGGTATTTGCCTGCCACCCGAATATTTGTTAAGCGAAGCGGGATTCAGGTTTCCTGCATTCCTGCCCATAAGTGCTATATTCAGTTCCTTTTGCAGTTCATAATTTGTCAGTCCCATTCTTAATGTTTCATCGGAATCAATTTCAATATAATAATCATATACATTATCGCTGTAGTCGTCCCTGATATTGTATGTTCCACTGATCGACTTCAATATATTCTTAATCTCCTCCGATACCCGTACCAGGTCATCATAGTTTTGCCCAAGGACCCTTATTCTTACAGGTGCACCAATCGGTTCGCCCTGTTCCAGGAGCTTCACCGTGGCAGTTCCGGTTGCTATTTCTTCGTCGAGAACACTCTGCAGGTGAATTGCAAACTCTTCATTGGTTTTAAATCTTCCTTCCCTGTCCAAATCAACGGTAAACACCATTTGAGCATAGTCCTGTGAGCGCATTGCCGGAGGCATCGAATAATACAGTTTCGGTAGTCCGTCCCCGACTGCAACCGTGTACCCTGTCACTTCAACCTGCCTGGTAACTATATCAGCCACCTGGTCTGCCAATTTTTCTGTCTTATTTATGTCATTTCCGAGATCATGCTGAATGTCTATTAAAATTTTATCGGTATCGGCCTTTGGAAAAAACTGAAGGCCAAGAATGCCGACAATCCGTACTGTAAATGCCAGTAATACAAGGATAAAAAACACGGTAACAGCTTTTCTTTTAAGTGCACTTCTTAACAGGTATGCAAAGAATGTTCTTGCAATGTGCTTTTTTTCCTTATCCCTGGAAGGTTTAAAGAAAACATAGGCCATAACAGGTGATATAAATACAGCTGCGATGTATGATGCGGACAGGGATATTATAACAATCTGAGGAACGCTGCGGATAAACTCGCCTGCCATGCCTGACAGCATCAGCAACGGAAGAAATGCTCCCACCGTTGTCAAAGTTGACATGAGAACAGGCATGGCTACTTCCTTTGCTCCTTCAACACAGGCTTTAAGTTTTTCTTCTCCATTGTCAATTCTCACCTGGATGGCATCGCTTACTACAATGGCATTATCAACGAGCATACCAAGGGCTATTATCAGTGCCGCCACAGAAATCTGGTGAATGTGGATATCCATAAGCCTCATGGCAATAAAGGTCAGCAGGATTGAAAGAGGAATTGATGTTGAAACAAGTAGTGCATTTCTGAAACCCATTCCGGCGAAAACCACGATGATTACAAAAACAACCCCTTCAATAAGATTAAATACGAACTCGTTAACCGCATTTCCCACGTCATCGGGCTGATACAGTACCTTTGTAAAGTGCAGGTCATCCGGCAGCTCTTCCCTGAAATCATTAATCCGTTTATCAACTTCCTCGCCGATTATTATGATATTTTTATCTCCCTTAAAATAGCCAGTTAATAATACTGCATTTTCACCGTTTGTTTTAATCTTGTAGTTTGAGTCCTGAAGTTTATAGTAGACATCGGCTATGTCCTTAATCCTTACAACACTTCCGTTCTCAGCCGATGTTAACAGGACAATGTTTTCTATATCGGTAATTGATTTCAGATTTCCCCCCAGCGTGACGTTTATTTTACTTTTGTCGTCTTCAAGAGAGCCCAACGGAATTTCCATCATTTGCGCCTGTATTATATTTGCAACATCTTCCATGGAAAGCGGCAGGCTGTTTAGTTTATCAGTATCGATTTCAATACAGATTTCATTTTCCTGTTCTCCGATTACTTCGATCCGGGTAATGCCTTCAATATCAATTAGTTTGTCCTTTAACTTTTCAGCATAGGCTGCAAGCTCGTAATACGAATAGTTCGGACCCGACAGACTGATTATCATTCCAGCGGTCTGGTATAGATCTGTATTGATGTTTATCTCTTCACATTCCTCCGGCAGCTCTGCCTGCACCTCATCCATTTTCTGTCTAAGCTGGTTCCATGCTTTGTCCACGTCGGTACCTGATTCCAGCTCCAGGACAACCACCGACAGATTGTTTTGCGACGTTGAACTTACGGTTTTAAAACCAGTCACTTCCATTACCTTGTCTTCTATTTTCCGGGTAACATTACGCTCCACATCCTCGGAAGTTGCTCCCGGGTATACGGTGGTTATCATTGCCACGGTAACGCTTATGTCCGGAGACTCCTGCTTTGGCATGATATAATAACTGTACGCCCCGAAAATTAATGACATAAGAATGGCGAATAATGTAATCTTCCTTTTTTTTATAACCAGTTCAATTATTCGTCCCATAATCCACCTCTTTTACCGCGATCCGATCCCCTGCACTCAGGCGGCTTATACCCGATACAATCAATAAATCGCCGTTATCCAGCCCGGTGACCTTTGCCTCGAAATTATATACTTCTTCTATGGTTATGTTCTTTCGTACCGCCCTGTCCTGTGAAACTGTAAAGACAAAATCCAACCCGTCATTCAGGATTGCTGAAATGGGAATATAAATCCCGTTTTCGGTTCCCAAAGAAAAATGCACCGTAACACTGGCACCAAAGGGTTCATCCAATCCGTTGCAAACTATTTCAATATTGTATAAGCCCGTGGTAGCATCCGGGACATCCGAGATACGCTTAATTTTCGATTCAAATGTATTATCATCTTTTTCAACCGTGACTTCTGTTTTCAACGTTATATTTTTAAGTTCTTTTTCGGGTACACCAACATTTACAATCCTGCTGTTGTCACAGAGAACAATAACAGGGTATCCTGCACCTGCCATTTCTCCGGCTTCACACATAACTTCAAGCACAATACCGTTAATGGGTGATTTTAATGTTGCTTCCTCCAATTGAGCCTTTCTGTAATTATATTCGGTTGTCGCACTTTCCACCTGGGCGTACAATGCCTTTATTTCTTCATACCTTGCTCCTTTTTCAACCTGGGCCTGTACTTCCCTGGCAAGCTTCAGGTCAGCCTCCCTGATTTTAACCTCAAGCTCTGCCTGTTCATAAGCCTGTTTTGTGGCAGTACCTTTCTGATATAACTCTTTGGCTTCGGATAATCTGTCCAATGCATAATTGTACGCATCCTCGGCTTTAATCACATTAAGCCTTGCCTGTTCAATATCTTCCGCGGTTGCACCGTTGGATGCTTTCTCATATTGGGCCAGGGCCATTTCCAACTGGGATTTCGCAAGGTTTTCAGCATAAATCAGATCGGTATCGTCCAAAGCCGCCAGCACTTGTCCTTTTTTAACGCTGTCACCTTTTTTGACCTTGACGCTGCTAATCCTTCCCCCGATTTTAAATGAAAGGTTAACGGTTTTTTCGGGCTGAACCGTCCCTATATATCGAGATATGTTCTGACGCTCTTTTTCAGAAACCTGGTATACACTAACCGGAACCACTTTCTCGGTTTTTGGCCCGGGTTTTTTTTCAGAGCATCCGGAAGTCAAAATCAATGAGCTTGCGATAAAAAGCAATAAAATACGTCTTCTCATAAATCAAACACCTCTTTTTCCAATACTTGAAATATCAGCCAAGTAACCTGGCGTAAAGTAAACAGCGCATTTCTCATTAGTAAACAATAATAAACATGTGTTCATTATTGTGTCAAAAAAAAATTACTCCTCGGTTTCAAATCTGCTGTTTATATGATTAAAATAAAAATCATTCAGGCGGTAAATCATCTTTTTCAGCTTTTCGTTGTCCTCGGTTTCGGCTATAACCATTATCAGGCTGTCCAGAAACGAGCGGGCCACAATTTGTGAAAAGAACACAGCCTCACTTTCATTCATTTTTTGTCTTCTAAACAGTCCTTCATAAATTCGGTTCTCAATAAGTGAAATCAATTCACACCTTGTTTTTTCAAATCTGGTCCCCTGGGTACCTTTGAACAGTATCAGCAGTTCAAGCCTGAATTTTTTTGCTATCTGCAACATGTAGCTGTTGATTTCATTTCTGAAATCCTCGAAGGTTTTGTTCTCATCTGCTTTAACGTAGCTTTCCGAAAGATTTATGTAATCCATTATTTTCTCGTATACCGGAGAAACAATCCCCTCAAGAACGCTTTCCTTGTTCGGGAAATACCTGTATACATTACCTACGGTTATACCCGAATTTTTCGCAATATCGCGAATGGAGGCATTATTATAACCCCTCTGGTAAAATAGCGTTTTTGCAGCCGCAAGTATACTTTTGCGTATTTCATCCTTCAAAACCTGCACAATAATAAACTCCTGTTCACTTTTAAAATTATATTACCACATTTCCGCTGTTAGTACAATATTTTTGTTCATTCAATAATTATGAGTTTTTTGTTTGTTAATGTTCAAAGCCCAGCTGCATTCAAGTAAAATGAGAGCGTGAAACTGAACAATCCCGGATATGGATACTTCAACCGCGTCCGGACAACACAAACAAGTTGCCGGTTATCATGTGAGATGCATATAGCTTTGCAATCTGTTTACTTGGTGCCTATATCCGACCACATGTTTATAATAATTCTTATTGAAGCAAGCGCCTGCGATTTATTCCCGGTTTCTATATATGCTGACAGTGCTTCAAATTCTGATTCGATATCATTAACAATATCATGATCCACTTCAATTTGCATGAAGGGCTTGACCTTTTTCCATTTCTCCCTGGAAACTGTCAGATACTCACCGGCCTTTTCATAACTCTCGTCAAGAATTGCTCTTTCCAAAGCCTCCAGCGATTCTGAAAAGCCTGTTTTTTTATCAGCCGGGCCTTTAAATAATGTACATGCTGCCAAACCAAATATCAACAAAGGTGTTATAATATATACCGACTTTTTCAATTCTTCACCTTCTTATTCCTTTAAAGATATTGTGTACGTTGTTTTGCTGTCTTTCATGTCAATATACAGATTTCCCTGCGTATCCAGCTGGGCAAGGAATATATCGTTAATGTCCGTGATGTTCTTTTTTCTCAAATGGTGCTCCAGAAAAGCTTTTGTAAGATTTACGGATTTTAGGGCATCCATGTCAAGATTCCCGTCAACAATCAAATTCGTCGGTAAACCGTCATACTGCGTGGACATTTTCATATCCTCCGGAGTCAGCGGTTTTTTCCGGGATTTAAGCAATACGCTCAGCTTGCCGTTTTGTTCCAGCACCGCAAACTCCACATCATCAATCTTGAATACATCCTTGCTTCTGAGCATCATCATCAAATCTTCCATTGATAATTTATTCTTTTCTAGAACATCAATGTTTATTTTTCCATTCTGTATTACTATTTCGGGAACTCCTTCAATAACCTTTCTTAAGAGCGGACTTTTCAAACCGATGATTGCAAGAATAATGGCCAGAAAAGTCCAGACCAGCATTCCTGCAATGGTGGCCCATGTATTCTCATTAACCTGGACCGACAGGGTTGAAGCCATTGAACCTATTGTGATTCCGACAATATAATCGAAAAAGGTAAGCTGGGTTACCTGCTGTTTGCCGATAAGCTTTACCAATACCAGCAGCAGAAAAAATCCGATGAAGGATCTTATAACTACAACAGCGACTATGGGCATGGCAGTCCTCCGAAACACAGATTCTTCTTCTATCATTCCTTAATCCTGCAAAAGGTATTCAGCTTTAATAGCAATGCTAAACATCCAGCAGATTCAGAACCAGCATTGATAATTAGCCCAATCCGAAGGTAATCCTGCAGTCCTAAACTGCAAGCAAACAAAGAATTCTTTAATCCCAGACCGTTGTATACAAACATATTCCGCCATGAAGGGAATTTGCATACACTGAGATTACCAATGGGAAGTAAATGCGTCGAACCGGCTTTGGTGCAAAAAATAAAGCGGTCTTTACAACCGCTTAACTCAGAATTATTTTATATAACCTTTTTCATGTGTGTCAGTATCTTTTTGATACTGTACTCCGACAAGCAGTACTGTTTTGATAAATCCGATATTTCAGCACCGCTTCTGTATTTTTTGATTATCTCCATATTACGTTTCATATAGAATTTACGGGTTCCGTTTGCTTCTCCCCATTTTAACCTGACTGACTCTTTTTTCGGGATGTATAACACTTCACCCTGGATGTATACCTGTACTTGGTTTAACAACCATTCCGGCAACAAGTCTCTGGCGTTATAGTATTTCATTTGTCACACTCCTTTTAATCCGTTCACCCTTATCCGTGTTTATTTCCCACCATTGCAGGCAAGTATCCGTCATTCGTATTTTACCGCTGACAGCACTCTGTAAAAACAAGCCAAGTAAATATTTACCAGGTAAAACTTATAAAAAATCCGCAGAAAATAACCATCTCTGCGGACATAAAAAAAGCACGATAACCTTTTACCGCGCCAGCTTTGCTTATAGTTGCTCCATTTCCGAACCATTTATGATTACACTGATAATGATACCAAAATGGCGGGAAATAAATAAATATACTTCATTTCATGCAGGCATAAGGGTTATTTTCGACTTACAGAAGGCAAATCACACCTTCTGCCGATATTCAGTTATATTTTAACCACCTCGGATACAATAATTGAAAAACGTCTAAAGCCAATTCTAAACATTATTACACCCCTTTCCTGTTTTTTTCAATATCACTTCCATTATATTGTAATATTTGATCAAAATCAATATACAATCTGATTATAATTAATTCTTTCCCAGTAAATTTCAAAACATGCTGCAAGCATGTAAAACAGTTGATTATTATTGCAATAATCGAGGTTGCTGACCAGAGATTTGTATAGCAGCGGGTGATTCGGTTGATTTGCCACAGGTCAAACACCTGCAGATAGACAATGCAATCCGGTACCCCTGGACAGTAACTTTTCGGGCATGTTTCTGAAGAAAAGTGGTACAAGCCCATTCCTATTAAAGAGAAATAATGATATACTGGACATGTATTAATTAATAGAGGCAGGGAGGTATATATGGAATATCGTGCATTCAGTAAATTTGAAAAACCCGTTTCCTTATTCGGAATTGGATGTATGAGGTTGCCTACTATAAAAGAAGGTGACAAAAACGTTGTTGACGAAGCTGAAGCAATTAAAATGATCAGATACGGAATTGATCATGGTGTGAATTACATTGATACGGCTTACGGATATCATGACAAGCAAAGCGAAGTTGTTGTCGGAAAAGCTTTGGCCGATGGCTACAGGGAAAAGGTTTTTCTCGCTACAAAATTACCTGTATGGCTGGTAAAAGAATACGGAGATTTTGAACGTTTGTTAAATGAGCAACTTCAAAAATTAAATACAGACCATGTAGATTTTTATCTGCTGCACGCCCTTAACAAGGAAAGGTGGAATTTCGTAAAATCCCTTAACGTTATGGACTTCATGGAGAAAGCAAGGGCTTCGGGTAAAATCAAATATATCTGTTTTTCGTTCCACGATGATGCAGATGCATTCCGTGAGATAATTGATGATTACAACTGGGATATGTGCCAGATTCAGCTGAATATATTGGACATGCATGAACAGGCAACCGTAGAGGGATTAAAATATGCAGGATCCAAGGGTATACCCGTGGTTATCATGGAACCATTAAAAGGCGGCAAGCTTGCGACCGGTGTGACACCTGACATTGAAGCAATATGGAACAAATCCTCCGTCAAGAGAACACCAGTTGAGTGGGCATTCCGCTGGCTTTATAATTTCCCTGAAATCGCCGTTATTCTGAGCGGCGTAAGCAATATGCAGCAGCTTCAGGATAATCTTCGTATTTTTTCAGATGCGAAGGCAAACTGTATGACAGAAGAAGAACTGGCACTTGTGGAGGAAGTCAGAAAACTTTATCTCAGCAAAACCAGGGTTCCATGCACCGGATGCGAATACTGTCTCCCGTGTAACCAGGGTGTTTCAATCCCGCGTATATTCAGCCTTGCCAATATGGCATCGATGTATAATGATCTTGAAGGGTGCAAAAACAGCTATAAGAATTTAATCGACAAGCAAAATGATGCATCCCGCTGTATAGAATGTGCCCAATGTGAATCGGCATGTCCCCAGAGTATACCAATTATCGAAAAGCTGAAAGAATCTCATCAATATTTATTGCAGGAATAATCGAATCAACAAGTACTGCTGTTTAAAAAGTCAGGCATATACAAATGCCTGACTTTTATTATAATGTATTTTACGCGGAAAATACCGTTAAATAAACAGTATCAGACTTACAGCCATAACCATCATACCAGATATCAGGCCGTAAATAGCCAGATGGGCCTCACCATATTCCCTTGCCGACGGCAACAGTTCATCGAGGGATATGAACATCATGATACCTGCAACCGCAGCAAAAAGAATCCCGAATACAACATCATTAAGGAACGGCATTAAAATTAAAAAACCTACTATCGCACCCAAAGGCTCGGACAAACCTGACAAAAAGGATAACCTGAAGGCTCTTTTCTTGGATCCTGTGGCGTAATAAACAGGAATTGAAACTGCTATGCCTTCGGGAATGTTATGAATAGCAATTGCCACGGTAATTGCTATTCCAAGGTTCGGATCCTTCAACGCAGCGGTAAAAGTTGCAATCCCTTCCGGAAAATTATGTATTGCAATTGCCAAAGCCGTTAGCAAACCCATTTTCATTAAATCCGGTGTATTTTCGGTTTTTTCTTCACCAACACTTTCAACTTTTTTGAAATCATGCGGATTTTCCCCTGAAGGAATCAATTTATCAATCAATGCTATCAGCAACATGCCTGCAAAGAATGCGGCTGTTGCAACCCATGCCCCTTTTCTGTTTCCAAGAGCCGAGTTCAGCGTAGACTGCGCCGTTGCAAAAATATCAACCATGGACACATAAATCATTACACCGGCTGAAAACCCCATTGACACTGACAGAAAACGTGTATTGGTTCTTTTCGCAAAAAATGCAATTAGACTTCCGATACCGGTGGATAAACCTGCAACAAGTGTAAACACAAAAGCAGTTAAAATTTGACTTGCTTGCATATAGCCCCCCAAATAAACATTATTTCTTCTTATTTCCATAATTCTATCACATTACTTGATGCTGAACAAGCTTCGCAACATGGTCAATTTCTTAAGTTATTCGGACATATTTAAAAAGCAGCGCCCAATATCAATATTGAAAAAAAAACCGAAAGCCGTTAAACTATTTATTGATAAATTTATTTGGCACAACATTTCCTGGATATTATAACATTTATCTTAAATTGCTTTTTATCCGACGGTAATTGGCAATTTAATGCAGCAGCAATTTGCGTATTTATACCTGGAGGAATTTGATGTTAAAAAAGAGAAAAGGTTCCAAGGTTTTTAAGAATTTTATTATTTCTTATATTGTTGTATTGATACTTCCGATGTTTATCATGTCCTTCATAGTGCTTTTTCATTTTGTAAACGTTATGAAGGAGGAAGTGGAAACTAATTTAAGGACTCCTTTTATTAAAAGCGTTGATAATTTTGATGCCCAGGTCAACCAGCTTACCAGGATATCTTTGCAGATTGAGCTGAACGATATTTTAAGAACGGTAAATGTTCACAAAAGGCCTTATGACGCAATGAAAGTAAAAAATGAATTATTAAAATACAACACCAATTCATTTGTAGATGATATATTTATTTACAATTACAATGATGATTTTATATCTTCTTTTAATTTCCTGTGTTCCCTTGATATTTTCAACGAGTTTATTCTTGACAGGGAATTAACCGATTTCGACCTGATAGAATTTAAAGAATCAAGCAAACAGTCGGATATGTATTATTTTCCAACCGATTCAATTTTTCTGGCCAACAGGCAGAACCACCTGATGTATTTAAACAAAATCCCGATAAACAGTACAAACAAGTATGGGATTATAATGTACATGATTTCGGAGGATGCCCTGAGAAATGTACTGGCTCCGGCGTTAAGCGAAAATAATCATATTTTCATAGTGGATCCCGAATCAAAGGACATCCTGTTCAGTTTTTCCGAAACCCCTGACCCGGAACTGGTGGAGACTTTCAAAGAAACAATAAAAGAATACTCAGTAATCGATGAAATCAGGGAAGTAAAAACAGCAAGCGGCAGGTTTTCCTCATATGTCCAGGAAGCCGTCGGCCCATACCTGTTTGTTCAGCTGATGCCGAATGATCTCTTATCTTCGAGAATAAACCAAATAAGAATAATATATTTTATCAGCATGGGGGCGATATTTGTTATTGGCGGATTCCTGATTGCCATTCTGATGAGAATCAACTATCATCCCATAAAGAAGCTTAACAAACTCATTGAGGACAACTTCCTGGCTCCGCGCAGTACCGATGATAAACTGAATGAGCTGGAAGTACTCGAGTATGCCCTTCTTCAGTTTAACAAGGAAAACACCGATTTGAAAGAATTTGCTGCTTCCAATAAAAATGTAATTAAAAATTACCTTATTGACTGTTTCCTTGCCGGGCAGGCAAAAGAAATCGATAACATCCTGGAAACCTGCAGAAGCATTGATCTAGAGTTCAATATGAAGTATTACTGCGTGATCATATTAAAGGGGGGCAACATCCAGAACATACCCGATGCGGAAATCGGCAGCATCTTTTCATCGGTTGATCCTTCAGGCAATTACAGCATTATATTACACCGCGACATTCATTTCAATAATGTGGTGATCCTGTACGGAAGTCCGTCAAATAATGAGAAAAAGCTTCAAATGGCAGCCGGAGAAATACTGAAACGGCTCAATGAATTATATAACAGTGACATCAGAATAGGTATCGGCAACTTCTATGACAGCATTTTCAATATCAGCTCGTCATACGAAGAAGCTTTGAGAGTACTGGAATATAACAGCATTCTCTCCAAGTCCGACATTATATCTTTTAACGACATAATGAAAAAAAGCAACCAGAATATCAACTATCCCTTTTCATTGCTGGAAAAGCTTGAAGAATCGGTACGAAGCAGTGATATTATCGGCATAAGGGATAATATAAACCAGCTGGTCAATCATATGAAAAATGAAAACTTAAGCCTTTTCTGGATAAAAAACATTTGCTATGACACCGTCAACACCATATCGAAAGAATTATTAAGGAAGTTCAGGCATTCCCCGCTGCTTAACAAACCGTATATCGAAAGAATATATGGTTCCAGCATTAATACATTTGAAGATATTGTTGCTATTATGAAGGAAATTTCCGAAGATGTTGCAAACTATCTTAGTGTGGACAGGGAATCATATGAATTGAAGCTGTTGCAGAAAATTATCCAATACATACGTGAAAATTTCCAGGATCCGGATTTCAGTCTGCAAAATCTTGCTGATTCCCTGCAAATGTCCACCCCATACCTAAGCCAATACTTTAAAAAGAATACCGAGCATACCATTTCGGAATACGTGACCAGGCTTAGGATGGAAAAAGCAAAAGAACTGTTATTGAATACCGATATGGGTGTTAATGAAATCGCGTATGAAGTCGGCTATTACAGCGTACCAAGCTTTATCAGAAAATTCAGGGAAAAGGAAAAGGTAACACCGGGTCAGTTCAAGAAAAATCATTCGTAAGTATTTTTCATCCTGAAAGAACTTGCATGTAAAAAAGGGGAATACAACCATATTATCCTGCAAAAAATGAGGAGCTATCCGTGCGGACAGCTCCTTTATCAGTTTTTATCAGATTATGTTTTATTTTTCCACTCTTTCAAATGCGGTTTTGTATAACTCAACATATCTTTGTACACCCAGGTTGTTCAGATGAGCAACATATGCATCCCATTCTTTTTCAATTCCGCCTTCGCTCATCCATCTGCTATGTGTCTGGATGACATACTGAACAATGTCTGTCTGCAATAATGCCAGTTCTTCAAGTTCTTCCGCGCTGAACTTGAATGCATAGTTGTACGGCCACTTGGAAAGGTATGGTCTGTATACTGCGCAAGCTTCGGATTTAGCAACACTGGAAGCCTTTTCTGCAACATATTTATCCAAAGCAGTCTTTGTGAGAAGAGTACATCCCTGTGCAATCGGTGCGGACATGAACCAGTCGCTGGGTTCTACATTTGCAGGACGTAACCCGCTGTTAACTTCATATTTTCCTGGTACTGTTTCAGAAGGAATCAGAGCTTCTGTTTGATTCCATCCGGCTTCTTTAAACATTCCAAATGCCATCTGTACCGAATACTCTTCGGAGTTGCAGTAATCAATAAATCTGATAAGCACTTCAGGATTCTTGGCTTTTGATGTTATAGCAAATCCACCTTCCGCAAAGGATGCAGCGCTTGCCCAAATCTGTTTACCGCTGGGTGATTTCATTGCAGGAATGAAAGTGAACTTGGGTTGATCCTCTTCAAGAATCATCGACAAATCTTTTCTATAGTCGAAGTAAACACCAACGTTCTTCTGTGTTCTCAGCTTATTGGTCAATAATGTCCTGTCCTGTGTAAATACTTCAGGGTCGATTAATCCTTCAGCATACAGTTTTGCCATGTATGCCGTGGCCTGCTTCCATTCTTCAGTAGTTGCGGTAAATACGACTTCATCATTGTCATTAATCCAGATATAGGACGGTGTGTCAACAATACCGAATGCATAGTAAATCGGTCTGAAGTCACGCTTAACTTCCCTGTTCAAATCATTGCCTTCCTGGTAGAGGAAGCTCATAGGAATTTCATCCTTCTGACCGTTGCGGTTCGGGTCATTTTCCTTGAAAGCTTTCAGAACCGTGTATAATTCATCGGTATTTGTAGGTACCTGGAGTCCCAGGTTGTCAAGCCATTCCTTGTTGATAATTGAAGAGATATGGCTGTCAAAACCTTCATCGGTGAAGCTTGCCAGCTGATATATCTTACCGTCCATGCTTCTGATAAATCCATCATACAGAGGATATTCTTTTCTTATTTTATTGATATTTGGCGCATACTCGTTAAGTAAGCCCTCAATATCAATCAATACGCCGTCTGCACCGAATTTTTGCACTTCATCGTGGGACAGGCTCTTTGGTCCGTAGAAAAAGTCAGGATATTCGCCGCTGGCAACAGTGAGGTTTTTCTTTTCTGTCCACGATGCCTGCGGAATCAGATCCCATTCGATGAATACATTGGTTTCTTCCATGATCTTCTTGAACAATTCTGTTTCGTCAAGGTTGCTCGGCCTGGTATTGTTCATCTGCAATCCCAGAGCGTAGTACTTTACAGGTTCCTTCACAATAGGCGTTCCTGTTTTATACATGTTTCCTACCATTTCACGTCCATCTCCGGTTTTGGTGTCTGAATCCGAGCCTTGTTGAGCGGGTGCTTTTGTTGGTGCAGCTGTAGGTTGCGCAGGCGCAGCAGTCTTTCCACAACCGGCCAATGCAACAATAAACATGCAGCTCAATAGAATTGATAATATTTTTGCAACCGTTCCTTTCTTTATCATTACAAAACCTCCTTGAAATAATTATTATTTTTACCCCTCATCGGGGAAAATAACAAATTTAAATCAGAAATAAAATGCCCGGCAATGATTATATCAGCCTTTTACCGAACCCATTGTAATTCCCTGTACGAAATACTCCTGCATTATCAGGTAAACAACCATCATTGGAAGTGTTGCCATAACAATTACACCGTATTTCATCTGTTCGGCGGCTCTCAGCATTTCGGTAAGGGCTTCCTGGTCCTCCATCAGGTCATATATCGTCGATGAAACCTGGGCGGTTGCCAGCAGGTCCTTTAAAACGATCTGCAAGGGCTGATAATCGGGTTTATCAAGATAAATCATTGCCCTGAAGAAATCATTCCACTGCCATACCGCGTAGAATAACAGCATTGTTATGATTATTGGCTTTGAAATTGGCAGCAGTATTTTGAAAAAATATCCAAAGTGCGAACAGCCGTCAATTTCAGCAGCTTCACTCAAGCTTTCGATATGATTGGACTTGAAATATGAACTTGTAACCAAGAGGTTCCAGACCTGTATTCCGTTAACGATTAACAATACATACGGCGTATTACGCAAGCCAAGCTTGTTTACAACAATGTACAGCGGTATCATGCCGCCCTGAAAGAACATTGTTATCAAAAGAAATATGGTAAACGGCTTACGCCCGGAAAAATCCTTCTTTGACAGCGGGTACGCAGCGAACAGGGTAAAAGCCGCACTCAAAGCTCCTCCGACTATTGCGTAGAAAAATGAGTTTTTGTATCCGTTAAGAAGGTTTTTGAACTTGAAAATTCTCCTGTATCCCGAAAAGGTAACGTCTATCGGATATAATGTCAGTTTTCCGGCTATTACGTAATCAGGATTGCTGATTGAGGCAATAATTATAAAATACAGCGGATACAGCACAATCAGGCATGCAATGATGAGCAATACTTTTGTTATAACTTCAAAAAGAACATCTTCTCTTGAACTTTTTATTTTTCTAATAGCAGCCGTTTCTCTCATTCGCTCACCCCCTTACCATAAGCTTTCTTCTGTGAGCTTCTTGCTTATTTGATTGGTGACTATCAAAAGTATAAGGTTTATAAATGTTTTAAACAGGTCTATTGCCGTTGAATAGCTGAACTGCGCATTAATCAATCCCACTTTATATACATATGTTCCAAACATCTCGGATGTCGGCAGGTTCGTAGGTGCCTGCATGAGAAGCGTCCTCTGCGTATCAACATTCAACACCCTGCCGACGCTCAGCAGCAGCATCGTAACAACAGTCGGAGTTATTGACGGTAAATCGATATACCAAATCTTTTCCAGCCTTGTGGCTCCATCAATTGTTGCAGCTTCATACAAGCCCGGGTCAACAGATGTCAGTGCAGCAAAATATATTATCGCCTGATAACCCGTTCTCTGCCATATATGAGAAAGAACGTAAACATGCCTGAACCACTTTGCTTCACCCATAAAATAGATGGGTTCAATGCCGATTGATCCCAAAAACTTGTTTACAATACCCGAAGTGGGTGAAAGGAATAAATGCAGCATTCCAACCAGGACCACCATGGAGATGAAATATGGCGCGAAGGTAACTGTCTGAGTGAATTTCACAAGCCTTTTGCTTTGTGTCTGGTTCAGTACCACCGCAAAAATTACAGGAAAAGGAAATCCTACAATCAAATCATAAAAACTTATTATCAGAGTATTTTTAAATAACTGCGGAAACATGGGTGATTTCAGGAAACGTTCAAAATAAGTCAATCCCACCCATTTTGCTTCCATGATTGGTTTTGTAATACTGTAATTGCGAAATGCAATCTGTATTCCGTACATCGGAGCATAATGGAATATAATAAAGTAAATCACTACAGGCAAAATTAAAAGATACAGCTGCCACTCGCCCCTTGTAATAAACTTATGCTTTATTTTATGGGCAAGAGTCATGTTTGCCTTTGGTTTTACACCACTTGATACCACAATGGATTCTTTTGACCGCACCAGGTTCCCCCCTAAAGTAAGTTGAATTAATCAGCTTGGTTATCAGAAAATTTAAAAGAATGGTTCATCATAATATTATGAACCGTTTGTTATGTTGTATTTTAATTTTAATGAATCCCTTCATCAGTGTAAATATTCATAATAAAACACCTTCAAAAGCCCTTGACATCTGAATTTGAGGCAATAAATTATCCTGAATTAAAGAAAATAAACGAGCTGTTAACCCGGTTTTCCTTGATTTCTGTAAAAATATTCAGATTATAATCTGCTGAAAAGCTTAATATTACTGTATTTCAGGCATTAATATTCAGTTTTTAACCAATAAGAAACCGGCTGCCAACCTGTAATAAGCAGCCGGTTTTTTATAATATATGGTAATTAATAATTATTTAAGCGTTCTTCCAGGGCTTTCAGTTGATTTTTGAGTTCCTCGGGAAGCCTGGGTTCATACTTCTTGTAATGCTCTTTAATTGATTCCACTTCCTTTAGCCAGTCTTCCTTGTTTACCTTGAAAAGTTCTTCCATGTCTTCCCTGCTGACATTCAAACCTTCGGTATCTATTGCATCAACCGTCGGCATATATCCGATAGGAGTTTCAACTGCTTTACCTTCGCCCGAAACTCTTTCGAAAATCCATTTCAGAACACGGCTGTTTTCACCGAAACCAGGCCATAACCATCTGCCGTCCTTATCTTTACGGAACCAGTTAACATAGAAAATCTTCGGCAGTTTTTCAGGATCAGTCTTGGTACCCATATCAAGCCAATGCTGCAGGTAATCGCCTACATTGTAGCCCATAAACGGCAGCATCGCAAACGGATCGCGGCGTACCTGGCCAATGTTGCTGGAAATTGTAGCAGCGGTAATTTCAGAACCCATTATCGAACCCATGAATATACCATGTTTCCAATCAAAGCTTTCATGAACAAGAGGAATTGTTGTCGGGCGTCGTCCTCCGACGAGTATTGCCGAAATGGGTACTCCGTTCGGATCCTCCCACTCAGGAGCAATTGACGGGCACTGCCTTGCAGGTGCTGTAAAGCGTGCATTCGGATGTGCGGCAGGAGTCTTTGAATCAGGCGTCCAGTCCTGGCCTTTCCAGTCTATCAGGTGTTCGGGAGCTTCACGGCCGATGCCTTCCCACCATACATCTCCGTCGTCGGTTAACGCAACATTGGTGTAAATTGTATTCCTGCTGATGGTTTTCATTGCATTCGGGTTGGACTGCATTGATGTTCCTGGAGCAACACCGAAGAAACCGGCTTCAGGATTTATTGCATAGAGACGTCCGTCCTTGCCGAATTTCATCCAGGCAATGTCATCACCGATTGTTTCAACTTTCCATCCGGGAATTGTAGGAACAAGCATTGCCAGGTTTGTCTTTCCGCATGCACTTGGGAAAGCACCTGTTACATATATTGTCTTTCCTTCAGGGTTTGTAATGCGAAGTATCAGCATATGCTCTGCAAGCCATCCCTCATCTCTTGCAAGTACAGAAGCAATACGCAAAGCGAAACATTTCTTGCCAAGCAGTGCGTTTCCGCCATATCCCGAGCCATAAGACCAAATGGTTCTTTCCTCTGGAAAATGGCTTATATATTTCTTATCCATCGGAGCACATGGCCATGATTTGTCTTTTTCACCTTCCCCGAGAGGAGCGCCTACAGAGTGCAGGCACGGTACGAATTCACCGTCTTCACCCAGGGCTTCGAGAACCTCATTGCCCATTCTGGTCATGATTCTCATGTTAATAACAACATACGGACTGTCTGTTATTTCAACGCCAATCTTTGAAATAGGAGAACCTATCGGACCCATCGAGAATGGAATAACATACATGGTTCTTCCTTTCATGCATCCGGTATACAACTCGGTCATGGTTTTCTTTAATTCAACAGGATCAATCCAGTTGTTCGTAGGACCTGCATCTTCCTTCGTTTTGGATGCTATAAACGTACGATCTTCAACTCTTGCTACGTCGGAAGCATCACTGCGGAAAAGATAACATCCGGGCAATTTTTCCTGATTTAACTTAACTGCCAGTCCGGATTCCACCATTTCGTTCAACAACCTCTGATTCTCTTCTTCAGAGCCGTCACACAGGTAGATATTATCCGGCTGACACATTTTAGCAACTTCTTCAATCCATTCCTGCAATTTTTTGTGTTTCAATTTCATTCTAAGATCTCCTCCTAAAAAATATATTGTCATCAAAGACCTAAAATATATATAGACTAAAATCGTAAAGTCGAAACAATTATTACATCTCAAAAAATCAAGCAATATTTGTTAATTTTTTCACTTTTCATCATATCACAAAAACCATACTGTTTCAAGAAAATAATTGAAATTTCAAATTTCAAATCCTTCATAGTTTTCCCGTTCAATGTACCGGTTCGCAATATCCATCTGCGGGTCCTGCTTCGGGTGCTTTTCCTTTACCGGGCAGCAAAGCACGTGTTTTTGTACACGCTTTTAGTCCTGAAATAATTCGGGTGTGGGTCCCCATATCCAGGGTCGCTCACTTTCACGCTCAATTACCCGGAATGCAGAATGGCTTCGGAGCTTTAGCTCATCGTCTGCAAAATCACCCTAATCACCCCATGCTATATGAATCGATGGACAGTAACTTTATAATTATTCCCTTTGCTTTTAAACATTATATATTTTTCATTTTTGAAGGGCTATGTTTACAAATTTATCAGCAGCGGCGGACAGCGATACGCTTTTCAAAAAGCAAAAACCAACAGCCCTTTCGGGTATCTCTTCGGTCAGCCTGATTTTGTATACGGCCCTGCTGTTGATATACTCCTGTGAAAACTCTTCAATAACGCATGAAATTCCGAAATTGAATTTTGCAAATTCAAGAAGCAAATCATGGGAACCAAGTTCTATTTCGGGTTGAATTTTTATTCCCTTTGACAAAAAATACTTCTCCACATACTGCCTTGAGTTTGACTTGCTTTCAAGCAAAATGACAGGATGCTGTATGATTTCTTCAATACTTCTCGGCATTATTGATAAATACTTGTATTTTTCGCCGCATACAAATATATCGTGTATATCAATACATTTTAATATCTCCAGTGCCGAATCCTTTACAGGCAGATTGCAGACAGCAATGTCTATCTCTCCGGATTTAAGCATCCTGCATAACTCCAGGGTTGTCCGGTTTATTATTTTCAGCTTTACATTCGGAAAATCCCTGTGAAATCTTTCAAGATAGGGCAACAGGTAATATTTTGAGATTGTATCCCCCACTCCTATTTTCATCTCTCCGACCATCAAATTCTTCGATTCCGAGAGCTTCTTCTCCCCCATTTCAATAAGATTGACCGCAGAACTGATATATTCATAAAGAAGCTGTCCGTCATTTGTTAATGCAACACCCTTTGAAGTCCTTGTAAACAGCCTGGTTCCCAGTTCCTCTTCCAGGTTCATTATGGTCTGGCTGACCGCAGGCTGAGTCATATACAATGCTTTAGCAGCTTTAGAAAAACTTTTGTATTTTGATACTTCATTAAATATACGATATGCATCAAGTTTAGATGTCATAATCTCACCTTATATCAATTATTCAATGCATTTATTTTACTTATAACATTTTTTCCTGTATAATACAACCAGGAAGTAATAACAACGCAGGTACAGGCAACAATAAAAGTTACTGTTCAGGGTCTGGTATAACAGCGGGTGATTCGGTTGATTCCGGCGACGCAAACCGGTACCTCTGGGCAATAACCAATAAAAATTTTATTCAAAGGAGTAAAATTATGGAGCGGGTTATTGGAGTTGTTTCAAGAGGATTAAGAGCACCTATCATTAAAGAAGGGGACAATATCAAGGATATAGTCATTGAAACTGTTTTGAAGGCTTCCAGGCTGGAAGGCTTTCCGATACAGGACAGGGATATTGTTGCAATAACCGAATCGGTTGTCGCCAGGGCCCAGGGAAACTATGCGGACATAAATGCAATTTCATCCGATGTAAAAAGCAAGTTTGGTGACGATACAATAGGAGTTATTTTCCCGATTTTAAGCAGAAACCGTTTTGCAATATGTCTGAGAGGAATTGCCAGGGGAGCACGTAAGATTGTACTTATGCTGAACTACCCGTCCGATGAAGTCGGAAATCATCTTGTAGATATTGATTTATTGGATGAAAAAGGTATCAATCCGTATACAGACGTGTTGACAGAAGAGCAGTTCAGGAATTATTTCGGTTATTGCAGGCACACTTTTACCGGTGTTGATTATGTCGAATACTATAGATCCATTATTGAAGAGTCGGGCGTGCCATGTGAAATAGTTTTTTCAAATGATGCGAGGAGCATTCTGAAATATACAAAAAGCGTGCTGGCATGCGATATTCATACAAGGAACAGAACAAAAAGAATACTGAAAGCCAACGGTGCTGAAAAAGTATACGGTCTGGATGATATTCTCACCTCCCCTGTAAATGGAAGCGGATTTAACGAAACATACGGCCTTTTAGGTTCAAACAAGGCAACCGAAACAACTGTAAAACTCTTCCCGAGAAACTGCCAGGAGCTTGTGGAAAGCATTCAGAAAGATTTAAAAGAAAAAACCGGAAAGACAGTGGAAGTAATGGTGTACGGCGACGGGGCTTTTAAAGATCCTGTAGGAAAGATTTGGGAACTGGCTGATCCTGTTGTATCTCCGGGCTATACGAAGGGACTTGCAGGCACTCCCCATGAAGTCAAGCTAAAATACCTTGCTGATAATGAATTTGCCGATTTAAAGGGCGAAGAACTGCAAAAAGCGATAACCCAATATATAAAGAACAAGGAATCCAAACTTGCAGACGACATGGTATCACAAGGTACAACTCCCAGGAGGCTGACTGATTTGATTGGTTCGCTTTGCGATTTGACATCGGGAAGCGGTGATAAAGGAACACCTGTTGTTTATATTCAGAACTACTTTGACAGCTATGCCAAATAATATCCTTCCGCAATATACTGAAACGGGAACCGAAACCGGTTGGTTTCTGTTCCCGTCTTTTTATACCCGCTCAGGAACATTAAGTGTTATCCCGGATTATCAATCATGTTTCAATTATTCCCTTCGTAATTCTCCACCTCCTTCGTCACGATAATTCTTTTCGGTTCATGACAGGAAAACTGGCTCGCATATTTTATATAATAATTTCCGTTGTCATATTATCTCTCTTCATTAACTTAAAATGATTTTCTGCACAAGTTGATTTTCTCCGGATATTTAATGTGAAACCGGCAGATAATAAACAGGGTATTCTTTGGGAAAAAACCCGCTTTACAGCAATATAACCTTGTATATCCGGAGGAATTGTAATGAACAGGGAAAATTTCATGGACCTTAATAAACTGCCAAAATCATATTGGCTCGCTTCAACTGTATCCACTGATTATCCCTCTCTTACGGAAGATATGTCGGTGGACGTTGCAATAATCGGAGCAGGCATGACAGGAATACTCTGCGCATATTTGCTTCACAGCGAAAATGTCAGTCTGGCCGTCATTGACGCAGGCAGAATTTCAGGAGGAACAACAAGCCACACTACTGCAAAAATAACATCCCAGCATGGTCTTATATATGATAAGATAAAGAAACAGATGGGGACAGAGGCGGCGAAACAATATGCCGATGCCAACGAGGAAGCCATAAAGCAAATAAAGGATATAATTGACCGGCACCATATCGATTGCGGTTACTCCACGCAATCTGCATATATTTATACCGAAGATGAGAGCAATATCAAAAAAATAGAAGATGAAATTAAAACTGCATCCGAACTTGGCATAAAAGCATCTTATATTGATGAAATCCCTTTTCCACTGTCAATTAAGGCAGGCATGAAATTTGACAACCAGGCCCAGTTTCATCCCCGGAAGTTTTTGATTCCACTGGCAGGAATTATAAGCGATGCTGGAGTCAAAATATACGAAAACAGCAGGGTCGTTGATTTGGAGGAAGGCAAAAAGATAACCGTAACCACCGAACATGGGAAAAAAGTAACGGCAGATAAAGTCATAATTGCCTCCCACTATCCTTTTTACAATAAACCCGGCATGTATTTTTCCAGGATTTATACCGAAAGAGCATATATTGTTGCAATCTCCGCAAAAGAGAAGTACCCGGGAGGTATGTATATTAATGCCGAAGATCCGTCGAGATCATTGAGAGGTCTTGATACCGAAAAAGGCCAATTAATTCTTGTTGTCGGAGAAAATCACAAGACAGGCCAGGGAACCGATATGCACAACCACTACTGGAAACTCATTGATTTTGCGGATAAACTGTTCACCATTGAAGACATACCCTACCGGTGGTCCACCCAGGACTGCATGACACTGGACGGTATTCCCTATGCAGGTTTTTACAAACAGGATACGCCAAATATCCTGTTAGCCACAGGTTTCCAGAAATGGGGCATGACAAACAGCATGGCTTCGGCAAGAATCATCAGAGATCTCATTATTGAAGGCTCAAGTCCCTGGCAGGATGTATACAGTCCTTCGAGGAAAAATATCCTGGGTGCTGCCAAAAGTTTTATAGTGGAAAATGCCGATGTGGCCAAGCACCTGATTTCCGGAAAAATATCTCCTCTCCCCGAGAATGTTAAAGTCGAATCCGGAGAAGGAAAGGTTTTTGAAAGCGACGGAGAAAGGATTGGCGCATACCGGGATGAGCATGGCAAGCTTTTCCTGGTAAACACCACATGTACCCATATGGGATGCGAGTTGAACTGGAATTCTGCTGAAAAATCCTGGGATTGCCCCTGCCATGGTTCGAGATTCACCTGGTCGGGAAAAATCATTGACGGTCCTGCCGTAACACCGTTATCAGCCGAAAACGATGTGAATACACTGGAAAAAGTTATAAAAGATGAATTCTAGCAATAAGCGGGGTGACAATTTTATTAAATAAGGAAGAAAACCATCACCCCGCGTTAAGATTTAATTTGATTTTGGTATATATGGGATTATACTCTTTGCAAACTCCGGCATGCTCATCGTTTGCAGCCAGACCCTTCCCGGACCGGTTAATGTAGTTAGAAACAATCCTTCACCGCCGAAAAGTATGTTTTTAAATCCCTTAACCATTTCGGCCTGGTATTGTACCGTTTCTTCAAAGGCAGCCACATTTCCGGTATCAACCTTTATTGTCTCACCCGGACCAAGTGTTCTTTCAACCAGGCTGCCGTCAATTTCAATAAATGCAATTCCGGTTCCTGACAAACGCTGCAGAATAAAACCTTCGCCGCCGAACAGGCCTGCTTTCAGTCCTCTGGCTATGTAAGTGCTTAATTCCACCGTTGGCTGTGCACATAAAAAAGCACTCTTTTGGGCTATTATCGGACAGCGGCCGATATCAATATCCAGAATACAACCGGGAAAAGTACTTGCAATAACTATCTCCTGGTTCGGAGCATGTGAAGTGTATGTAGCCATAAACAGCGATTCACCTGACAGCATACGGCCAAGACCTTTCATAAATCCGCCCTGCATATTTGTTTCCATAGTGATACCGGTATCCATCCATGTCATCCCGCCTGCCTGGGTGTATATGCTTTCATTTGTATTCAAGCGGATGGATACTGCGGGAAAACTTCCGCCGAAGATTTTGTAGTTGAGGGATTTTGCCCCGTAATTGCCCTGGTTTGCGCTGAAACTCTCATCGACAGGACTGCCGCAATAAGTACAAAACCTGCTGCCCTCATTAATCTGCTGATTACATTTTTTACAAAACATAATATTCAACTCCTTTTTCTTACAATTGTACCATACATTTTTTTGCTTTATCAATTGTAAGTTTGGAACGCATAAAAGCGGATTAACTGTTGTTTTATGTCAAGAAAAATTTTTTTCCAGTGTAAGCGCTTACAATTATTGAACTTCATATGCTAAAGTGATATCATTGATTACGTTCGGCTTTTAGAATTTAATAATGTGAAGAGGTGTTTTTATGAATCAAACGGCCTTTGAAATCCTGTCAATCGTCATTTCTGTGGCAGCCTTTGCGTTTGCGGCATGGTTGTACCAATGGGTAAAAAAACAGCCGTCTTCAAACAAAAGAATTGCAGAAGTCAGTGACCTTATTCGTAAGGGTGCTGCAACCTTCCTCAGAAAAGAATATACGGTTCTTGCCCGCTTTGCAGGTATTGTGGCAGTTCTTATCCTTGTGTTCCTTCCCAGCCCTATCTGGCAAGGCGATGTTTCAAAAAACATCGTTATGGCTGTCTCGTATATTGCAGGTACAGTACTTTCAGCAATTGCTGGAAAAATTGGTATTGAAGTAGCTACAATTGCCAATGCTAAGTCCGCTGAAGCCGCCAGGAAAGGTATAAAACCTGCCTTTTTGACCGGTTTCCGCGGTGGTTCAGTTATGGGAATGGCTGTTGTTGGTTCCAGCCTTTTAGGTGTTTCCCTGATTCTGCTGATAACCGGCAATGCTTCAGCAGTGTTAGGGTTCAGCTTTGGTGCAAGCTCACTGGCGCTGTTTGCAAAGGCCGGCGGCGGGATATTCACAAAAACCGCCGATATAAGCGCCGACCTGGTTGGAAAGGTTGAACTTGGAATTCCTGAAGACGACCCGAGAAACCCTGCTGTTATAGCCGATAACGTTGGAGATAATGTCGGTGACGTAGCCGGTATGGGTGCCGACCTGTTCGATTCACACGTTGCCTCGATGTCTGCAGCGATTGTTATGGCGGCTGCCCTTGGAGGTTCAAATATCAGCATGGTGTTCTGTTTTGCAGCATTAGGTCTCCTGGCTTCCATTATCGGTGTTGCCATGGCGAGAATGGGTAAAGAGGGCAATCCTACAAAAGCTTTGAACAACAGCACATATATTACAACCTTTGTATATATTGTTTTGACAACAATTGCGACACTTATCTTTGATTTTGAATGGAGAATCTGGGCTTCCTGTATTGCAGGTCTTCTTGTCGGTGTTATTATCGGTATTGCTACAGATTATTTTACAGATGACAGAAAGAAGCCTGTCCAATTCGTAGCCAGAGCTTCAAAGTCAGGTCCAGCTTTTACAATTCTGTCAGGCTTATCTTACGGTATGTTGAGCGTGTTTCCTGCTATGATTGGTATTGCCATTGCGTCATTGCTGGCATATAAGATTTCCGATCCCCTGGGTCCGGGTTATGCAATGTTCGGTATTTCAATGTCAGCAGTAGGAATGCTTTCAATAGTCGGTATGATTATTTCCAATGACGCTTATGGTCCTATCGTTGACAACGCCAGGGGGCTCGCAGAAATGGGTGAGCTTGGCGATGAAGTTCTCTCAATTACTGACGAACTTGACAGCGCAGGAAATACCGTTAAAGCTATTACAAAGGGATTTTCAATAGCTGCTGCAGGTCTTACAGTTATCGCACTTTTGGGTGCATTTATGAGTGAAGTTAATACTGCGGCTTCAGAGCTTGGAAGAGAAGGACTTGCAGGTTTTGATATAATCAATCCTCTTGTATTTTTTGGTTTAATCGTCGGTGCTGCAATTCCTGCTGTTTTCTCTGCAATGCTTATGTTAGGTGTTGACAGGAACGCTCAGAGAATGGTTGCAGAAATACACAGGCAGTTTAAGGAAATAATCGGATTAAAAGAAGGAAAACCCGGTGTTAAGCCTGAATACGACAAATGTATTGAAATAGCCACCACCGGTGCCATTAAAGAGCTTATTCCTGCAGGCCTGATGGCCATACTGTCAACAGTAATTGTTGGCGTAATCGGCGGAGTTCAGGCTATAGGCGGTTTCCTTGGAGGTAATATTGTAAGCGGTCTTATATTTGCATTGTTTATGTCCAACTCTGGCGGACTTTGGGACAATGCAAAAAAATACGTTGAAGCCGGAAATGAAGGCGGTAAGGGTTCTGATGCCCATAAATCGGCAGTTGTTGGAGATACAGTTGGTGATCCGTTCAAGGATACAGCCGGTCCTTCCATCAATACTCAGATAACCGTTGTTTCACTGGTTGCTTCATTACTGTCGACTATATTCCTTACTGTTTCCATTTTCAGATAAAAATCCTGTTATAAAATAAAGAACAGCCCTGATATCATTTCATCGATTCCGGGGCTGTTTTTTTATAAAAATACTTTTATAGAGCATAATCTTTATTAGAAAAAATTCAAACCAACTTTCAAAAAAGTCTCTGACTTAGTCGTCTTAATTACTTGACACAGTTCTATAAAAATAATACAATAACTTAAATTAATATTTATACATAGAATTTTTGGAGGGATCAATATGAAAAAAATACTTGCAAGCTTAGTCATCGTTGTGTTAGCCGTAACTATGCTTACAGCCTGTTCTTCTTCCAACACGAACGAAATCAGAATAGGTATTAATTACGAGTTATCTGGTGACAATGCTACATACGGACAAGGGTCTGTAGAAGGCATTGAAATGGCTATTGATGAGATTAACAAAGCCGGCGGAATAAACGGCAAATTAATCAAAGCTATCAAGTATGACAACGAGTCAAAGCCATCCGAAGCTGCAACCCTTGCAAACAAACTGGTTTCCCAGGATAAGGTTCTGGCTATTTTAGGCCCTGCAACCACCGGTGCTTTCACTTCTCAAATTCCTGTTGCGAACAAGAATAAAATACCTATTGCTACCGGTTCGGCCACAGGCGATAATTTGACTTTCGCAGCAGATGGCTCGGTACACGAATATGTTTTCCGCATCTGCTTCAACGATTCATTCCAGGGAAGAGTAATGGCTAATTTTGCTGCCGAAAACCTCTCAGCTAAAAAAGCCGTTATTATAATGGACAGTTCCAATGATTACAGCAAGGGGCTGGCCAGCAACTTCAAGGAAACATTCGGTGCCGAAGGCGGCAGCATTGTAGCCGAAGAAGCTTATGTAAAAGGTGATACCGACTTTAATGCAATACTGACAAAAATTAAAGATCTGGATTTTGATGTAATTTTCCTTCCCGGTTATTACAATGAAGCCGGTCTTATAATAAAACAGGCACGTACCCTGGGAATTGACAAGCCAATACTGGGAGCTGACGGATTTGATTCTCCCACCCTTGTTGAACTTGCCGGGGCTTCTGCTCTGAATAACGTATATTTTACCAACCATTATTCATCTCTCGGTGATGATCCCGTTGTTCAGAAGTTTATTGCCGACTTTGAAGCCAAATACGGAAAGAAGCCGAATGCTTTCAACGCACTTGGCTACGACCTGGCAAAATTCGTTGCAGATGCAATCAGCCGTGCTGAAAGCCTTACCGGTGAAGCCATAAAAGACGCTCTTAAATCCACTAAGAATTTTGTTGGTGTTACAGGTACATTAAGTGTTGATGAAAACCACAACCCTGTAAAATCCATTTTTGTTATAGAATTAAAAGACGGTGAACAGTATTCCAGCGTAAAAGTTAATCCATAATTATTTTTCAGCATGAGGGCATTTAAATGCCCTCATGCTGTTGTATTTCATTTTTAGCAAATTCTTCCGTTTACAAACGGTTGTTACTTGGAGATCGCAGCATGTTACATTTCTTTCGGGCTGCGATAAGCTGTTTTTATAAAGAATTTATATTTGATTATATTTTCCTGGAAATAATTTATCGCAGTACAGTTTCTGCACTGCAGTATGAAAGAGGGATAAAGCTTGGAACGGTTTTTACAGCAAGTAATCAACGGTATATCCTTAGGCAGTATATATGCTCTGATAGCCCTTGGCTATACAATGGTTTATGGCATAATAAAGCTTATTAATTTCGCTCATGGCGATGTATATATGATTGGAGCATACGTAGGATATTTCTGCATGACAACCCTGAAGCTGGGGTTCTTCCCTTCCCTGTTAATCTCCATGCTTATTTGTGCTTTATTGGGCATAACCATTGAGAAAATAGCATATAAGCCGTTACGGGATGCCACACGAATTGCTGTACTTATTACTGCAATTGGTGTTTCATTGTTTATTGAGTACGGAACGATGTTTTTTGTTAAGCCCGATCCCCGCTCTTACCCGCCTATGACAGGATTTATGGCCCGAAGCTATAATTTGGGGAACCTTGTATTCTCGGCCCAGCAAATTCTCATTATTTCCATCACCATTGTTTTGATGATACTTCTGCAATTCATTGTTAAAAAGACACGTATAGGCAAAGCAATGCGCGCTGTCTCCCTTGACAGGGACGCGGCACAATTAATGGGAATCAGTGTTGACAAGACCATCTCATTTACCTTCCTTGTGGGTTCTGCCCTGGCAGGTGCTGCAGGAATCCTTGTAGGTATATACTATAATTCAATCAATCCTCTTATGGGAATTATACCGGGTCTGAAAGCGTTTGTAGCCGCTGTATTCGGTGGAATAGGAATAATACCGGGTGCCATGATTGGGGGCTATTTTATCGGCCTGGTTGAAGTTATGGTGTCCGGCTACGGAAACTCCATGTACAGGGATGCCGTTGTTTTTGCAATTTTAATTATAATCCTCATCGTAAAGCCTTCGGGTTTACTGGGTAAAGAGACAAGAGAGAAGGTGTAGATGGTGAAAAAGCTTGTTAATACAACAGGAAATGTAAAATGGTTATCACCGGCAGGCAAATTGGTTGCATTGCTGCTTGCCCTTGTTATTGTTCAGGTACTGATTTCAACAAACATAATTAATGATTATATTTTTGCTACATTTGTAACAATCGGCATCAATATTATACTTGCCGTAAGCCTTAATTTAATTACCGGCTTTACCGGGCAGTTTTCCCTGGGGCATGCGGGTTTTATGTCAATTGGTGCATATACTTGCGCAATCATAACTTTAAGATATTCCACGGTGTTTGGATTTCTCGGAGGTGTTATCGCAGGTGCGGTATTTGCCGCATTTGTCGGAGTTCTGGTCGGACTTCCCACGTTGAGGCTTAAAGGTGACTACCTTGCAATTGCCACACTCGGGATGGCTGAAATTATTAAAATATTGTTCAGAAACGTACTTGAGGATATTACGAACGGTGCCGCAGGATTAAGCGGAATTCCGCAGTATGTAAACTGGTTGTGGCTTTTTATTTTCACCGCAGGTACGGTTACACTGATTAATAATTTTATAAAATCATCCCCCGGCAGAGCCTGCATTTCCATCCGTGAAGACGAAATTGCCGCAGAAGCCATGGGAATCAACTCCACAAAATATAAAGTAATGGCATTTGTTACAGGAGCATTTTTCGCAGGTATTGCCGGTGCAATTTACGCATCCTATTTCTATTTTATATCACCTGATTTATTTGGTTTCCAAAAATCCATTGATATACTTGTCATAGTTGTTTTAGGAGGTATGGGAAGTCTCTCGGGTTCTGTCGTTTCGGCCATTCTTCTGGCCCTTATTTCAACATATCTGCAATCATTTCCCGAACTGAGAATGATAATATACGGAGTACTGCTTGTTGTAATTATGCTGTTCAGACCACAGGGAATCATGGGTTCCAAAGAGTTATCCCTTTCACTTTTACAGAAGTGGATTCAAGGTATAAGACGCAAGAATGGAGGTGCCGCCTGATGCTCATACTGACCGTAAACAAACTGACAAAAACTTTTGGTGGACTTATGGCCGTATCAAATGTAAGCATGGAACTGGAACACGGTGAACTGGTAGGTCTGATTGGGCCGAACGGCGCCGGAAAAACAACTGTTTTCAACCTTTTAACAGGTATATACCAGCCAACGTCAGGAACCATAACACTTTACCGTGATGAAAGTAAAGAACAGATACAGGGGCTGAAACCTTACACAATATGCAAAAAAGGTATTGCCAGGACATTTCAGAACATACGGCTTTTTAAAGACTTGACAGTACTGGATAATGTTCGTATAGCAATGAACAAGAATGTCAGGTATGGCCTGTTTTCTTCGTTTTTTCATACAAGATCCTATTCTGTCGAAGAAAAGGAAGTACTTGACAATAGTATACACTTGCTTGAAATATTAAAGCTTGATCATAAAAAAGACGAACTGGCCAAGAACCTTCCATACGGAGAGCAGCGCCAGCTTGAAATTATTCGTGCCCTGGCAACCAATCCGTGCATTTTGTTGCTCGACGAACCGGCTGCCGGCATGAATCCTGCCGAAACAGCGCAGCTAACCGAAATGATTGGCTGGATACGTGAAAATTTCAATTTAACAATTTTACTTATTGAACATGATATGTCTCTGGTAATGAAAATTTGCGAGCGAATTTACGTTTTGGACTATGGTATGGTTATTGCAGAGGGAACCCCTTCCGAAATTAAATCCAACAAACGTGTAATTGAAGCTTATTTGGGGGAGGAAATGGGAAATGCTTGAAATAACCAATTTACATGTGCATTTTGGTGTTATTCATGCTATAAAGGGAATATCTCTTACCGTTAACGACGGTGAAATAGTAACGCTCATAGGAGCCAACGGTGCAGGAAAAACCACCACTCTCAGGACAATATCAGGGTTGAAAAAGCCTTCCGAAGGTACTATTGTTTTCGATGGAAAAGACATTACGCATTTAAGCGCCCAGGAAAGAGTTGCAATAGGCATTTCCCAGGTTCCTGAAGGACGGCGTGTTTTCAGTTCCATGACCGTTCTTGAAAACCTTGAATTAGGCGCTTACCTCAGAAAAGACAAGGATGGAATTTCAAAGGATTTGAATATTGTGTTTGAACGCTTTCCCATTCTCGCTGACAGGAAAAAACAGGCCGCAGGCACTTTATCAGGAGGTGAACAGCAAATGCTGGCCATGGGCAGGGCTCTTATGAGCCGTCCCAAACTTCTGTGCCTAGATGAGCCGTCAATGGGTCTTGCGCCCTTACTTGTTCAGGAGATTTTTGATATAATTAAAGATATAAACAAGAAAGGTACTACGGTGCTTCTCGTAGAGCAAAATGCCAGTATGTCCCTTCAGATTGCTGACAGGGCTTATGTCATGGAAACAGGCAGAATAACCCTTTCAGGAACCGGCGAGGAACTCATGCAAAGCGATGAGATTAAAAAAGCATATTTGGGAGGTTAGATTATGTTTGTTAAAAATAAGATGACAACCAACCCGTACACCATTTCACCTGATCAAACCATTCCTGATGCACATGAGCTTATGACAAAACATAATATCCGCAGGCTTCCTGTAGTCAAGGACGGGAAACTGGTAGGTGTTGTCTCAAACATTGATATCAGCCGCTCATCTCCATCAAAAGCTACAAGTTTAAGTATAAACGAACTTACTTATATTCTTTCAAAAACAAAGATAAGCAAGGTAATGACCAAAAATCCCATCACCATATCGCCAAATGCTCTTCTCGAAGAGGCGGCAATACTGATGCGGGATAATGGTGTCAGTTTTCTGCCCGTTGTTGAGAATGGCAAGCTTGTAGGTATTATAACCGAAAGTGATATATTTGACTCCTTTATAGAGCTTATGGGATTCAGGGAAAAAGGTACCCGGCTTACAATTGAAGTGGAAGATGAACCCGGAATCATGTCCCATTTGGCAGGGATTTTTGCAATACATGGTGCAAATATTACAAACGTAGCCGTATATCGCGGAATTAACGGGAAAAGCGCCATTGTAGTCGGCATTAACAGCCAGGATACAACCGAGATTGAGAAAGAAATCGAAAATCATGGATATAAAATAATATACAAACTGCAAAACAAATAATTGTTACTTCCAGGGATTAATATATCGGCATGTGATTCGGTTTAATTTGGTATGAGCAGTATCAGGTAAAAACGGAGGGACCGTATCCCCCCGTTTTTTATTTTCATTTTTATCCTGCGAATTTACCCAGGAAAAGCCTTGTCCGCTCATTTTTCGGATTAACCATTATATCTTCAGGAGCCCCCTCTTCTGCTATAACCCCGTTGTCCATAAAAATAATATGATCGGCTACATCCCTCGCGAAGCTCATTTCATGGGTTACTATTACCATTGTCATATGCTCTTTGGCCAAATCCCTTATTACCTTAAGTATTTCGCCGGTTAATTCAGGATCAAGTGCAGACGTGGGTTCGTCAAAAAACAATATCTTTGGATTTAATGCCAGGGCACGGGCAATAGACACTCGTTGCTGCTGACCTCCCGATAATTGGTACGGATAGGCGTTTTCCTTGTCTTCAAGACCCATTTTCCCGAGTAATGAACGTCCGATTTCATAAGCCTCTTCCCTGTTCATTTTTTTCACCGTAACCAGCGGATCTATTATATTTTTTATTACCGAAAAATGAGGAAACAGGTTGAAATTCTGAAATACAAGGCCGAAATATCCTTGTATTTTTTTAAGGCTTCCCGGAGGTGCATATACCGCTTTTCCGTCCTCACCCGTTTTTGCCGCATGCTCTCCCAGGTATATTATTTCACCGCTGTCAATCCTCTCAAGCATTGTTGCGCACCTGAGGAGAGTGGATTTTCCTGAGCCTGACGGGCCGATTATTGCAACAACCTGTCCCTGCTCCACACTCAGTGAAATGCCTTTTATAACTTCCAGTTCATTGAAACTCTTTTTCAGATTTTTTATTTCAAACAGCTTCATTCATACCTCTCCAGTTGTCAAATATTTACTTGGTACAACTACCTGTAATAGCTCAGTTTCTTCTCTATCCATTCCATGCCATATGCCACTACAAAGTTGAATATGTAATAGAATATGCCGGCTGCGACAAAAGGTATCATCGAAGCCTGGGCCGATGCAAAGGCACGGGCTATGGTAAACATCTCCTGAACCGAGATGGCATATGCCAACGAAGTATCTTTTATAAGAGTTATGGCTTCATTTGTTACAGGAGGCAGTATGCGTTTAATCACCTGCGGCAGTATTATCCTGAAAAAAGTTTGGGCTTTGTTGTATCCTAATACCCTGGCAGCTTCATACTGTCCTGTCGGCATGGATTCAATACCGCTCCTGTAAATCTCCGCAAAATACGCCGCGTAGTTCAGGACAAAACCTATGATAACGGCAGTAAACCTGTAATTCCTTGGCATCTGTATTCCGAACAGGAAAAACGGTCCGAAATATACGACCATCAGTTGTAAAATCAGCGGTGTTCCCCGTAATACTGATATGTATATTTTAAATATCCAGCGCAGCAACCAGTTCCTTGACATGCGGCCGAAAGCAACCAGCAGCCCCAAAGGCAGAGACAGCAATAATGTGAGAACGAAAATTACAACCGAAGTAAGCATTCCGCCGGCTAATTGCGAAATTAAAACATATAAACTCAAGTCAGGTCTTCCCCCATTTCAGCAAACTTTTAAAGAAACTAAAATTCCATAAACAAAATCTTATCTTATAACCGTTTGAATATAAAGGGCTATCAAACGATAGCCCCGTTTATCAAAATACCTGATGCTGCTGTTCTAAAATTCGTACAACAGCTGACAATTCCGGTAACAAGCTTTAATTATTTCTACTTTCCTATCGTGGTAACATCCTTGCCGAACCATTTGTTTGATATCTTGGCCATGGTACCGTCCTTTGCCATGTTTTCAAGCACATTCTGGATTTTGTCCCTTAATTCGGTATTACCAAGCAGGAATCCAACACCATACACTTCTTCGGCTATGATTTCTTCAAGTATGGCGAATTTCAGGCCTCTTTTTTCCATTTGGTACATGGCTACCGGCTCATCCATTGCCACAGCATCAACCGCACCGGCTTCAAGGTCCATCAGGGCGGTATTGTAATCAGGAGCTTTTATGTAATCCCCGAAACTTTCAACCAGTTCAGGCTTGTCGTTCAGTGCGGCTTCAGCGCTGGAATCCTCCTGCACTACAACTACCTTACCTTTTAAATCATCAAAGGTTTTTATACCCGAATCTGCTCTTACAACAAAAACCTGTTTATTTTTCATATAAGGTTCTGTCCAGGTATAGTCATCCTCGCGTCCGTTTATGGTAAAACCGTTCCAGATACAGTCAACATTTCCCGATGAAAGCTCCATGTCCTTCGAGATCCACGCTATCGGCTGGAGTTTAAGTTCCATGTTAAGCCTTTTGGCAGCTTCTGCAGCCAAATCCAGGTCAAAACCTGCAAAATTACCGTTGTCATCTACAAACCCGAATGGTGGAAAATCCTGATCAAATCCTACGGTTAGTGTTTCCTTTCCGGTACTTTTCCCCCCGGTGGTAGTGGTACACGCTGTTACTGACAGAATAATCAAGCATGTCATAAGTAATGCAAATAATTTTCTTCCCATTTTACTCCCCCTCAATTAGTGTCACTTGATATTATGCTTCTGTTTTTATTCCCGGTTTTATAACGGAAATTTTATAAACAGTCATAATGGTGATTTGCATTAAACTGCTATCACAACATTATATTAATACATTATCGTACTAAAGTAAATAATAGAAATGAGATGATTTTGCACGAAAATCATCTCATTTCTCAATATTATTCGTTCTTTTTATTACCTATGCTCAGAATAAGGTTCATAATTATTCCGAATATTGCAGCACCTGCAACGCATGGAACTCCAATTCCGAAGAAGGGTATGTTTCCTCCGTATGCATACTGTCCGCCAAGGCCGATTATCATTATTGTAGCAATTACCGCAATATTCTTTGAGCTGAACAGGTCAACCTTCTTTTCAACCATTATTGCAATTCCCTGTGCGGCTATCGCACCAAACAGGTAAACCTCCAAACCGCCGATAACTGCGGTCGGGATTGAATAAATAAGGTTAATCAACGGAGTGAAGCATGATATAATCATTGCTATTATTGAAGCAGCAATCAATACGGGTACTGAAAATACTCTTGTAATAGCCATTGCGCTGATGTTTTCACCATAGTTTGTTCCGGCCGGGCCACCGATGAATCCTGCCACTATATCGCCTATTCCGTCTCCAATCAGGTTGAGGCCGAGTTTATCTGCTATATTGTATTTTTTACCTGTATCTTTTTTCTTTGCAAGATCATTTATATATATATCCAACTGGTATACGTGAGCCGTAGACTCGGGAATTGTTGCAATGGCTATTGGCATAATTGCCGCAACTGCCATCCATGTCGGCTTTGGAAGGGTGATGATCGGAAGGGCAAATAAGCCGCTGCCTGCAGTTTCAGGCAGAACTTTAAAGAGATTAATGCCTGTCGCAGCTTTAACAATATATGTTGCAATACAACCGACTACCGGTCCCAAAATCAACGGCAATTGTCCCATAAAGCCTTTTAAGTAAACCGAGAACAGTATGGTTGAAATCAATGTAACCAGCGAAACAATCCATGCCATGTTCCTGACCAGTGCTTCATCTGCCACAACAGCAACAGCACCTGACGCCGAATTGGCGTCACTTAACGCTGTACCGGCAAGAGTAAGCCCGATTACCATTGCAATCGGGCCTGTGATAGATGCTGGAAGAACTTTTTCAATTGAATCTCTGCCGAATCGATTAACAATAAACCCAGCTATTATCGAAACAAAGCCCGACATTACAATTCCGAACTGTGCTACTGCGATTTTATCATTCAGCGAATAGGAAGCAAGCGCATCTGAAGCCATTAAACTGCCAATTGCAGCAATGTAAGAGAAGCTTGAACCATAATAAAGTGGGATTTGACCTTTTGTAACAAGAATGAAACAGAGAGTAGCAAGTCCGCTTGCGAAAATTGTTGTAGAGATGTGGAAACCTGTGATTAGTGCAACTGCCACTGTTGCCGGAAACATTACAATAACCTGTTGAATCGCGTATAATAGTAATTTCCATATTGGCGGGCGCTCATCAGGCAGGTATCCGATTGGTGAATTTCTCTCCATAAAAAAACATCCTCCTTGGGTTAAGAATTGATTGTTATTGAGTATGTCTACAAATTTTATCTGTTATATTGTACCCATAGACATAATAATTGTCAAAACAAATTTTAATTTTTTTATACAATTTTTCTTTTATTTCTGACAATTACGATTCACATGAAAAAAAACTTATATGATTTTTAAATAATATGAAATGTGGAAAAGATTTGCTGATAAAAGGAATAAATTTGTATAATCGGGAAACTATAAATAATGTTCTTTATAAAATAAAGAATAAAAGGAGGAGGCTTTTATGAGTCTTATCCCATGGAATCCATTCCGAGAAATTGATCGTGACATGTTTAATTTCATGGATAATATGCCATTTAGGTTCACAGGCACATCGCCAAGAGTGGATGTATATGAAACCGATGATAAAGTAGTGGTAAAAGCCGAAATACCTGGTGTTTCAAAAGAGGATCTGAATATTTTCGTTAATGAAAACTCAATCCGAATTTCAGGGCAAACGAAAAGAGAAAACGAGTTCACAGATGAAAATGCGTATCATTCCGAAAGATACTACGGAAGTTTTTCAAGGACCATTCCATTGCCCGTCGAAGTTAAATCTGAAGAAGCCAAGGCTTCGTATAAAGACGGAATATTGTCCATAACCATGCCGAAAGTACAACCAGCTAAAAGCAAGGGAAGAAAAATAGATATTCAATAAAGGGAAAGGGACAGGCAACCTGTCCCTTATACCCAACCACGTCTTTTTACGGCTTCTGCAACACGATTAATTGCGATTACATATGCAGCATCCCTCATGAACAGTTTACGGCTTACCGAAAGCTCATAAACTGCATTGAATGCCGAAGTCATTTTATCATCAAGTTTTGCAAGTACTTCATCCTTATCCCAATAGAAGTTCATATTGCTTTGAATCTGCTCGAAGTAGCTGCATGTTACACCGCCTGCATTTGCAAGGAAATCAGGCAGCATGAAAATACCCCTTTCCTCGATGACTGCGTCGGCGTCAGGTGTCGTGGGACCGTTTGCACCTTCAACAATAACTTTAACCTTTTCGCTTATCTTGTTAACATTTTCAGCTGTTATTTGATTTTCTATTGCTGCAGGAACGAGTATATCAACATCCTGTTCAAGCCATGCTTCTCTTGGCAGGATCTCACATCCATGGGCCAATGCCTTTTCCTTGTCAATTTCACCGTTGGCATCAACTATTTCATCCAGCAGCTTTGCATCCAGGCCGTCCTTTTTGCGCAATGTAAAGGTTGATCTTGAAACGGCTATAACAGTTCCGCCAAGCTTTTGATACAACTGTACCGCATAACGGGATACATTACCAAATCCCTGGAAGCTTGCCGTAGTATTTTTAATATCAATGCCAAGTCTTTTCAGCGCTTCCCGCAGAACATAAATACATCCATATCCTGTTGCTTCGGTTCTTCCCAGGGAACCTCCCATTCCTACAGGCTTTCCTGTAATAAAACCAGGATACCTTCCACCGGTAATTGTTTCATATTCATCGAGCATCCAAAGCATATGCTTTGCATTGGTTGCAACATCGGGTGCAGGTACATCAGTGAACGGACCTACATTTTTGTACAATTGACGTACATACCCGCGGCACAATCTTTCCTGCTCACGTTCGGAGAGAGTTCTTGGATCACAAACAATACCGCCTTTTCCTCCGCCCAATGGAATATCTACAACCGAGCATTTCCATGTCATCCACATTGATAATGCGCGAATTGTATCAATGGTTTCCAACGGATGAAAACGTATTCCGCCTTTTGCAGGTCCTCTCGCATCATTATGCTGAACACGGAAACCCTTGAAAACCTTAACGCTTCCATCGTCCATGCGAACGGGAATCAGGAAATGGTACTCCCTTAAGGGTTGACGGAGAAGCTCACGAGTGGAATGGTCAAGTCCAATCATATCCGCAACCTTATCAAATTGTTGCTGAGCAACTTCAAACGGATTATAATTTGTAGAACTCATTTATCAGACCTCCATACAAATAAAATATAAAATAAAAAAATATGTCAAATAAGTTTGTAACCTTATTTGGTTTCCTGTAGATTCTGAAAGTTCGAACAGTAAAACTTGCATAACAGATTTAAAGCAATATTATATACCGGAAGAAAAAAATAATAAGCCCAAGCAATACTACTTATAAATCTAAACCATTATACCAGTAAATTCTATCTGCTGTCAACGACTGATTATAATTAGATTCGAATAATGAAAAATGAAACTTGCACTTTAACAACCGTCATTTTAACATATTTTTTCAGGGGGGATAATCTGATTTGATTTTTTTGGAAAAGGTAAATATCCGATCATATGGATTGACAAAAAAATAAACCACCCTGTTATACAGAGTGATAAATTACATAAATAACAATTCCTGCAAACAAGCCTATCAGTGAGAATATAAAGGATATTCGTATGCGATCGGTTTGCCTTTTAAGCCTTCGGGTGTTAAATATAATTGATATCAAACTGAAGAAAAACAGGAATACCAACAGATAAAATGCAATTTCCAATAAAGTGAAATCTACGGTTTTTCTTACTTCCGCATCAAGCAGCCGATCAAGGAATGTTTCTTTCTGAGGCTGCGCAAAATGCAGCAGACCAAGAATTGTGAACATTACGCACCAAACAATAATCACAGAAATTTCAAGGTACCGGCATATTATGTCGGGCTTTTTTCTGCGTTCGGGTCTATATTTTATAGGCTCGTTACTGTACATACCCATCCCTCAATAATAACTTTTTATTCCAGAATTAGTTTTTCAGTAATGCATACAATTTTAATTTACCATATTATCCCCAATTGTCAACTTATAACACAATTTATAAATTATGCGCTCCATGTTCATAAGATTTAGAAGCACTGTTTTCCGGTGAGTGGGAGATATTGTGCAATGCCTGAAACAGTCGCTGCACTCGCAAGATGCATGGCAGTTCAGTTCGGGCA
>Ga0134104_1000097_pt1 | contig 113635 bp, 110 predicted proteins | sample 15_3_2metaG_FD_94455 | JGI IMG/M metagenome (GOLD analysis project Ga0134104, IMG submission 94455) | Switchgrass degrading microbial communities from high solid loading bioreactors in New Hampshire, USA - 15_59_3.3_214_A2 metaG | ecosystem: Engineered > Bioreactor > Semi-continuous >...
AATAACTTTATTAATGACAACAAGCTTTTGCATTTCTCTTTCCGTCATATTATACTGTTCCTTTCTCATACTGACATTATTGCAAAATAATTTCACTATGACAATATCACAGAATAATAACAGGCGTAAAATGATACCCTTGCGTGTATATAAAGTATATGCTATAATGGCACTAAAGTTTATAAATTTAAAAATAATAGGATAGAGGCGCGCTATTTAAAAGTAATACCATGGAGGTTGACAGGACTGATGAATTGGTACGAAAGGAAATAGCGCCGAAGGTATAGTCGTTCTGCATCGTCTAGAGCCTGGATCGTTGGCTAATAACCAACGATCTGTCATCAACTAAAAAGTTGATGGAGAGCTATCTGTTGCGCAATTAGTTTTTTAAACTATAGAGCAGTCAGGTGGTAAAGTCTCCTGACTGTTTTTTATTTAATGAAAGGAGGCTGCAGAGAAATTTCTCTGCTACTAATTTATTGATGAAAAAATATAACTTAGCTGTAGTAGGTGCTACCGGCATGGTAGGTCGAAAATTTTTAGAAGTTTTAGAAGAACGCCAGTTGCCCGTGGAAAATTATTACCTTTTTGCTTCTGCTCGTTCTGCTGGTAACAAAATGGAATTTATGGGGAAAACATATACCATTGAAGAGTTAACGGAGGAAAACATAAATAATAAAAAGATAGATATAGCATTGTTTTCAGCAGGCAGCGATGTAAGTTTAAAATTTGCTCCAAAATTTGCTGCTAATGGAACTGTAGTTATAGACAACAGCGCTGCTTGGCGAATGGATGATTCTGTACCGCTCGTTGTCCCAGAAGTAAACCCCCAAGATATAACATGGCATAAGGGTATAATAGCCAACCCTAATTGCTCTACAATACAAGCTGTAGTCCCTTTAAAACCTTTACATGATCATTATAGAATAAAACGCATAGTTTATTCCACATATCAAGCTGTCTCCGGAGCTGGAATAGGTGGTTATAATGACCTTAAAAACGGACTTAATGGTGTACCCCCTAAAAAGTTCCCCTATCCGATAGCAGGAAACTGTATTCCTCATATAGACGTATTCTTACCGAACGGTTATACAAAAGAAGAAATGAAAATGATAAATGAAACCCATAAAATACTGGGCGACTATAATATAAAGATAACAGCTACCACAGTTCGGGTGCCAGTGTATTATGGCCATAGTGAATCTATTAATGTGGAATTTTATAATACTTTCGATTTGGACGATTTGCGTAGCATTTTGTGCAAGGCACCAGGGGTAATAGTAATGGACGATCCTGCACATAATATATATCCTATGCCTATATTAGCCGAAAACAAGGATGAGGTTTTTGTTGGACGCATAAGGCGTGATGAAAGTGTGGAAAATGGTATAAACCTATGGGTAGTAGCTGATAATATAAGAAAAGGAGCCGCTACAAATACTGTACAAATAGCGCAAGAGCTTATAAAGATATGGGAAAAACAATAAGGAGGCTACCTACATGAGCATATTCAAAGGGTCTGGCGTTGCCCTAGTTACACCGTTTACTGATGATGGCATAAATTATGAAGTTCTGGACCAAATGTTGGAATTTCAAATCCAAGCTAAAACCGATGCTATAATAATATGTGGTACTACTGGCGAACCTTCTACTATGACGTTCAAAGAAAAACATGATACTATAAAATTTACTATAGAGCACGTCAATCACAGAATACCCGTTATAGCAGGAACTGGCGGCAATAACACGAAAGAAGTAATAGAAGCATCTATAGATGCCCGACAATTAGGTGCTGATGCTCTGCTTATAGTCACGCCATATTATAATAAGACCACTCAAAAAGGTTTAATAGAGCATTACACTGCTATATCTGATAACGTAGATATACCTATTATCATATATAATGTTCCAAGCCGTACAGGACTTAACATGACTCCAGCTACTTTGGAAAAATTATCATATGTTAAAAACATAATTGGCATTAAAGAAGCAAGCGGTAATATAGTACAAGTGGCTGAAATGGCGCGTTTATGCAAAGACAAAATAGATATTTATTCTGGCAATGATGACCAAGTAGTTCCTATACTATCCTTAGGTGGCAAAGGCGTAATATCTGTAGCTGCCAATATAGTCCCTCAAGACATTCATGATATGGTTATAAAATTTTTAGAAGGTGATATAATAGGAAGCAGAGAACTTCAGTTTAAATTAAATCCATTAGTAGAAGCTCTGTTTATAGAAGTAAATCCTATACCAGTAAAAACAGCATTAAACCTTATGGGATTTAATGCTGGTAAGCTTCGCCTTCCTTTGACCGATATGTCTGAAAATAATTTGGCTTTCCTTAAACAACGTATGTTAGAATATGGCCTAGAATTAACAAAGTGAGGTGCTAAAATGATAAAAATTATCTTGAATGGGTGCAATGGCCGTATGGGGCAAGCAGTTTCTAAAATAGCCGCTACTGATGCTGACGTTACTATAGTTGCAGGAGTAGATAAATTTCCAGGGACAGCTGCTCATTCATTTCCTATATTTGCTTCTTTCGCAGAGCTTAAAAATATAGAAGCTAATGTCATAATAGATTTCTCACGACCGGAAGCATTACAGTCAATGTTAGAATATGCAGTAAAGCAGCATATACCAGTAGTTATAGCAACTACGGGCATAGATGAAGATAATAAAGAAATTATAAAAAATGCAAGCCAAAATATACCTATTTTTATGGCGACAAATATGTCAATTGGAATAAGCGTTTTAACTGAACTAGCACAAAGAGCTGCCTATATACTTGGCAACACTTTCGACATAGAAATCATAGAAAAACATCATAACCAGAAAGAGGATGCGCCGAGCGGCACAGCTTTATCAATTGCTAATGCCATTAATGATGTGCTTTCTAACAGCAAACATTATGTATATGGAAGACACGGTTGTAAAGCTAAACGCACTGCTGATGAAATAGGTATACATGCTATACGAGGTGGCACCATAGCTGGCGAACACTCGATAATGTTTGCAGGACACGACGAAGTGCTAGAACTTAATCACACCGCACAATCCAGAGATATTTTTGCGGTAGGCGCACTTAACGCGGCTAAATTTATATTGCACAAACCTGTAGGGTTATATAGTATGGATGACATGATAGCTGAGAAAAGTGCTGTTACAAATATATATGTTTCCGAAGATGAAGCTATGATAACTCTTAATGCACTTCCTCACAGTGCCAAAGCTATAGCAGATGTTTTTAATGCCTTGGCTGATAAGCACATAAATGTTGATATGATAAGCCAGACTACACCTGTAGAGGGTATAGTAAATATATCGTTTACTATACCAGAATCGGATTTAAATGAAGCTATAAATGCATTAAGTAAATTTAAAAATCGAAGCGAGGGATTCCGCATAGATATATTTGGTGGTATATCAAAGCTCACTATAGAGGGCAGCGGTATGGAAAAACAGCCCGGAATAGCGGCAAAAGTTTTCGACGCTTTAGCACAAAAAGATGTAAGAATAAAGCTAATAACTACTTCAGAAACAAAAATAGCATGTGTAATAGATCGAGCAGAAGAAGATATTGCATTAACTCAACTTAAGCAAACATTTGGCATATAATAAAAAGGCTGTATAAAATGCAGCCTTTTTATTATATGCTATCTATTTTAACCCATCGTTTTTGTTTCGTAGATTCTTCTATCGCTTCCAATACTTGTTGGCACTTTACACCATCATAAAAACTTGGTTCTGGATTTTCGTTAACAGCTATAGAATTCACCAAGTCATATATTTCATGTATAAAAGTATGTTCATAACCAATAATATGACCAGCTGGCCACCATGCTTGCATATACGGATGTATTGGTTCTGTAACTTGTATAGTTCTAAAGCCTTGAACACATTCTTCATCATCGCTAGAATAATATTGCAATTCATTCATGCGTTCAAGATTAAAGCGCACGCTACCTTTACTTCCATTTATTTCAAAGCACATACCGTTTCTATGCCCTGCTGCAAAACGCGTTGCTTCTATAACAAAAAGCGCTCCATTTTTGAAATGGCCTAAAGCAACAGTAGCATCATCTACATTTACTGGTGCTTTAGCTGCATTAACTGCTGCTTTACCGCTTAAACCAGCCATTTCGCTTACAATAGGTCGCTCCTTAACAAAGGTTTCACCCATGCCAATTATATCATCAATTTCATCTACTAAATAACGAGCTATATCAATAAGATGTGCCCCTAAGTCCCCTATTGAGCCAGAACCGGCTACTTCCTTTTGCAGTCTCCATACTAATGGGAAATTAGGATCTATAATCCAATCTTGCAGATAAAGTCCTCGGAAATGATATATTTTGCCCAACTTGCCGTTATCTATGAGTTCCTTTATAAGCTGTACTGCTGGTGCTCGGCGATAATTAAAGCCTATCATATGCTTTACCCCTGCCTTTTCGACGGCGTTAAGCATTTCACGAGCATCAGAAAGTGAAAGTGCAAGAGGCTTTTCGCATAATATATGTTTGCCTGCTTGAGCTGCAGCTATAGCTATATCTTTATGGACATTGCTAGGAGCTGTTATATCTATCAAATCGATATCATTTCTCATTACTAAATTTTCCCAAGATGTTTCATATTCTTGCCAACCAAATTTTTGAGCAGCATCTTTTACATTTGCCTCGTCCCTTCCACAAATTACCTTCATGACAGGTCGCAATGGCACATCGAAAAACATGCTAACATCTTTATAAGCATGGCTATGGGCTTTACCCATAAATTTATAACCTACTAACCCAATATTTAATTCTTTCACTTTAAAAACCTCCTATAAATAAACGGCGAGGATCAAAAAGGGTATTTATCCTCACCGTTATTCAAGCATTTATCTTATGCCCACCACATCGCACCGAGCGGCTCAGCGGCCAGCACTTCTTTTAAGAACGAAACCGCTTTTTGAAAGCCTTCGTTTGCTGATAATAAACTATCTTCATGTTCTATGCTCAGTACGTCATCATATCCTACCATACGTAAATTGCTTATAATATCTTTCCATACTTGATAGTCATGACCGTAGCCAATTGAACGGAATATCCAAGAACGATGAATTTCATCGCTATAATGTTTTGTATCTAATACACCATACGTTTTGGCGTTTATTTCGTCTATTCTCGTATCTTTTGCATGGAAGAAGTATATGGCATCGCCTAACTCTCTTATAGCGTACACAGGGTCCACACCCTGCCAGAATAAATGGCTAGGATCAAAATTCGCACCTATAGTGGGTCCAACAGCATTCCTCAATTTAAGCAAGGTTTCAGGATTATAAACGCAGAAACCGGGATGCATCTCCAAAGCTATTTTAGTTACACCATGATCATTAGCAAACTTTACAGCTTTCTCCCAATATGGGATAAGTTTTTCATTCCATTGATAATCTAAAATCTTCAAAAAATCATCTGGCCATGGGCAAGTAACCCAATTTGGATATTTAGAGTTTTCTGAATCTCCAGGGCAACCAGAAAACGTTACTATGCGATTTAATCCTAACTTCTCGGCCAATAAGACAGTCTTTTCAAAAGCTTCATGGTATTTATCAGCTATTTCTTTTTGCGGATGAACTGGATTACCGTGGCAACTGAGAGCGCTTATTTCTAAGTCCCTTGACTCTATAGCCTCTCTAAATTTTTTGAATGCATCTTCGTCATTTAATAAAACATCTGGATCACAATGTGCCTTATTAGAATAGCCACCAGTGCCCAATTCTAAAGCCTTGACTCCTGACTTTGCTATGTAATCCAAAGCATCTTCAAATTTCATCCCTGAACCAGCAAAAAGCACCTCAAATACGCCTAATTTCATAAAACAAAACCTCCCCTTAATCTTATTTATTCTTTATTCACTATTATATACTGCTAGCATATATAAAACAAGAGTCCGGTTTTAGCCATATAATCGAATCAACCTGGGGGCCATTGCATCGAACGGCCGCCTAATAAATGAAAGTGAACATGCTCTACACTTTGACCTGCATCAGGGCCACAATTAGATACTATCCTAAAGCCGCTCTTGTCAATGCCAAATTGTTCGGCAAGGTTCTTAGCCGTTAATATTATATGGCCTATTAATGAAATATTATTCTCGTTTAATTCCATAAGAGAGCTTATATGGTCGCGGGGTATAATCAACACATGCACTGGGGCTTGAGGATTTACGTCTTTAAAAGCAATGACACTTTCATCCTCGTATACTATATTGCTAGAAATTTCACCCGATGCTATCTTGCAAAATATGCAGTTTTCCATCCTCTATATCTCCTTTCATATAATCATCTTCTACGGATATAAGGCGCACATTTATTATACGCCCGCTTATGTCAAAGCTTGCAGGAGCTAAAACTCTAATATAATTAGGAGTTAAACCCTCATACACATTTTTTTCAAGCAATCGTTCAAACAATACCGGCAAGATCTTATTTTCTTGTGAGTGCATAAATCCTGTTTTTAACCTATCAGCTAATTGCATCATTATATGAGCTCTTTTTTCTTTTAAAGCCGGTGGTATTTGGTCTTTAAGCTTAGCAGCTGGTGTACCCTTTCTAGGCGAATATGGAAAAACATGTATGCGGCTAAAACCAATACTTTGAGCAAACATCAGCGTTTGCTCAAATTCATTATCAGTTTCGCCAGGAAAACCAACTATTATATCCGTCGTTATACCTATATCCGGTATTGCGCTCCTAAGATTATCGACTATCTCTTTGTACTGTTTGGTAGTATAATGACGTCCCATTCGGCGTAAAACAGAATCACAGCCACTTTGTAAAGATACATGAAAATGAGAACACAATTTAGGTAGCGCCTTTATCCTGTTTACAAATTTATTATTTAATACAGTAGGTTCTATGGAACTTAAACGAATACGCTCTATACCATTTATATCGTGAACCATCTCTAGCAAATCCATGAGGGTAATATTGCCTATATCTTTGCCATATGATGCTACGTGTATGCCTGTCAATACTATTTCTTTAAAGCCAATGCTGCTCAGCCTCTTTATTTCATCTATTATACTCATAGGATCACGACTTCTAACCGGCCCACGCACATAAGGTATTATGCAATAAGTGCAATAGCGATCACAACCATCCTCTATTTTTACAAATGCCCTATTATGTCCTTTGTAAGCAGATATAGGGATTTCCTCAAACGCATCGCTACTTTTAACATTTCCCACAATGCCAACGGGCTTATGCAAAAATTTAGCCTGTTCTACTAACTGAACTATATTGCTCCGTTGGTTAGTACCTATAACTATGTCTACGCCATCAATAGAAATCACATCTTGCGGTGCTCTTTGTGCATAACAGCCAACTACTGCCACGATAGCTTGCGGATTTCTTTTAACAGCTCTTCTTATCATTTGCCTAGATTTACGATCACTCATATTAGTTACTGTGCATGTATTTATTACATACACATCTGCTATATCTTCAAAATCAACTAAATCATAACCGGCATTGCAAAACAATTCAGCCATTGCCTCAGTCTCATATTGATTTACTTTACACCCTAAAGTATAAAAAGCTACTTTTTGCATACCAATGCCACCCACTCACCAGCATCAGCCGCATCTTCAAGCGTAAAACCAATATTTTGCATAGCTGTTCTAACTTCATCAGCCCTTTCCTTTATTATACCAGAGGCAATAAATAAACCATGTTCTTTCAAAAGTTTAAAAGATTGCGGTAAAAGTTTTATTATAACGTCTGCTATTATATTCGCTACTATTATATCAACTTGTTCTTCAATACCATACAATAAATTATTTTTCTGAACAGAAACTATATTGCTAACGCGATTTATTTTTACATTATCTTTTGTTACATTAACCGCTACAGGATCAACATCTAAAGCTAAAACTTTAGATGCTCCCAATTTTGCTGCTGCAATTGATAATACACCACTACCGCATCCAACATCTATAACAGTGCTACCAGGAAAAATATGATTTTCCAATAATTCTAAACATAGCATGGTACTCTCGTGCGTACCTGTTCCAAATGCCATGCCTGGATCTAACTCTATCACTATATCATCGCCAGCTGGTACATAAGCTTCCCAGCTTGGTTTTATCACTATATGCAAACCCACACGAGTTGGTTTGTAGTATTGCTTCCAATTATTCGCCCAATCTTCTTCATGCACATCAGCTAAAACCACGGTAGTATCGTTTGCTTCTATCCCATAATTACCTATGTTAGCAACTTTCTGCCGTATCATTTCGATTTTATCATAAATATCAGCATCATTGGGAAGGTATCCTTTAACAACCACGCGATCCTCAACGGCATGTTTTAATAAATCTTCATCTATATAATCCCAATTAGCATCGCTACGTTGCAAATCTAAAATATCCCTTGGATCTTCGATTACAACACCGCCAGCTCCAGCATCATACAAAATATTCGAAGCTATTTCTAACGCTTCAGCAGTGGTCTTTATGGATACCTCTACCCAATCCATATCTTTAACCTCCTAATGCATCTTTAACTTTACTAAAAAATGATTTCTTCTCGTTATTATAATAAGAAGTTTCAAACTGACGTAAAATATCTTTTTGTTCCTGAGTTAATCCCTTCGGTATATCCACTATAATATTTATATATTGGTCTCCCCTGCCATATCCTCGTATATACGGTATCCCTTTTCCTTTTAGCTTAAACTGAGTGCCAGGCTGCGTTCCCTCTGGAATATGATATTTTATTTTACCATCCAAAGTTGGAACTTCTATATCGCCTCCTAAAGCCGCAGTAACAAATGATATCGGAACATCGCAATATATATCGGTGCCTTTTCGATGAAATACTTTATGAGGCTTTACTCTTATCTCTATAAGCAAGTCACCTGGATTACCGCCATTTTTACCAAATTCGCCTTCGCCAGATAAAGTCAAAACTTGTCCGTCATCTATACCAGCTGGTATATTTACGCTAATGATACGTTGGCGTTTAATAGTACCTCGTCCATGGCAGTTAGGACACGGGTCAGTTATTATAGTACCAGTTCCACCACAACGATCGCATGTCCGCGTAGTTACAAACCGGCCAAAAGCTGTGTTTTGTGCAAATTGTATTTGCCCTGTTCCATGACAATGCGGACATGTTTCTGGGCTAGTCCCCTTCTTCGCTCCTGTACCATTACACTCTGGGCATGGTTCGGTTCGATTAATTTTTATATCTTTTTTAATGCCAAAAGCCGCCTCTTCGAAAGTAAGCTCAATATTGGTACGTATGTCAGCACCTCGTTGCGGTGCATTTCGCCTTTGCTGCCCTCTTGTTCCAAAGCCGCCACCAAATATATCTCCAAATATATCCCCAAATATATCCCCAAATGGGTTTTGACCAAAGTCTCCAAATCCTCCAAACCCTGCTCCAGCGTTTGGATCAGCCGTACCAAATTGATCGTATTGGGCACGTTTTTGAGGATCGCTTAGCACTTCATAAGCTTCATTTATCTCTTTAAACTTAGCTTCAGCATCTTTATCATCTTTATTAACATCCGGATGATACTGCTTAGCTAACTTTCTAAATGCCTTTTTTATTTCGTCTTCACTAGCATTTTTATCCACGCCTAGTATTTCATAGTAGTCTTTTGAAGCCAATGCTTTCTTCACCACCCTTCCGATTTCTTAAAAGAGCCAAAGCTATCGTAGCTTTGGCTCTTACAACTCAGTGAACATCATAGTCCGTATGAATATTATCATCACCAGAGTTGTTATCATTAGCTGCATCAGCCCCTGCAGAATCTTGATATATTTTGCCAAACACTTCATAACTTACCTGAGTAAGTTTTTCAATGGCACTTTTTATAGTTTCTGCATTATCGGCATCCTTAACTTTTTTAAGATTATCGAGTTCTTCGTTTAAGCGTTTCTTATCTGCTTCAGGTATTTTATCACTCATATCATTCATGGTTTTTTCCGTTTGATATATAAGAGATTCAGCATTGTTTTTTGCTTCTATAAGCTCTTTGCGCTTTCTATCTTCTTCCGCAAAACGTTCTGCCTCTTTAACCGCCTTTTCTATTTCCTCATCCGAAAGATTAGTAGTCGCTGTTATGGTTATAGCTTGCTCTTTCCCGGTACCTTTATCCTTTGCCGAAACATGAACAATGCCATTAGCATCTATATCAAAAGTAACCTCAATTTGAGGTACTCCACGCGGTGCCGGTGGTATACCTGATAACGTAAACCGGCCCAATGTTTTATTATCAGCAGCCATTGGACGTTCTCCCTGTAATACATGAATTTCCACACTTGTTTGACCGTCGGCTGCAGTACTAAATATCTGGCTCTTCTTAGTTGGTATCGTTGTGTTACGCTCGATTATTTTGGTGAACACGCCACCTAACGTTTCTATTCCTAAGGATAACGGTGTTACATCAAGCAACAACACATCCTTTATTTCTCCACCTAAAACACCTGCTTGTATTGCAGCACCTATAGCAACACATTCATCAGGGTTTATTCCTTTATATGGCTCTTTACCCATTATTTGTTTTACCGTTTGCTGTACTATAGGTACACGTGTAGAACCACCAACTAATATAACCTTATCTACTTTATCTGGTGTTAAGTTTGCATCTTTTAAGGCCTGATATACAGGTTCTTTTGTTTTTTCAATTAAGTCAGCTATTAGTTCTTCAAATTTAGCTCTTGTTAAAACAGTATCCAAATGTCTCGGTCCATTAGCATCAGCAGTGATAAACGGTAAACTAATATTTGTACTCATCGCACTCGATAATTCTATTTTAGCTTTTTCTGCAGCATCTTTCAAGCGCTGCATAGCCATTTTATCACTATGCAAATCTATGCCAGTTTCCTTTTTGAATTGATCGCTTAGATAATCCACTATCCGCTGATCAAAATCATCTCCACCTAAACGATTGTTGCCGCTTGTAGATAATACTTCAAATACACCATCGCCTATCTCTAATATAGAAACATCGAAAGTTCCTCCACCCAAATCGTATACTAATATCTTTTGAGAGCCTTCCTTGTCAAGACCATAAGCAAGAGCAGCAGCTGTAGGCTCGTTTATTATCCTTAAAACTTCTAAGCCCGCTATTCTGCCAGCATCTTTCGTGGCTTGTCTCTGACTATCAGAAAAGTAAGCCGGTACAGTTATAACAGCTTGAGTTATGGGTTCTCCAAGATAGCTTTCTGCATCTTGCTTCAATTTCTGCAATATCATAGCAGATATTTCCTGAGGTGTATATTCTTTGTCATCTATTTTTACTTTTTTATTAGTACCCATATCTCTCTTTATAGACATTATAGTCCGTTCCGGATTAATGACAGCTTGACGCTTTGCAGGCCAACCAACAAGGCGCTCACCATCTTTAGTGAACGCTACTACTGAAGGAGTTGTTCTAGTACCCTCAGAATTCGGTATTACTACCGGTTCTCCACCTTCTAAAACCGCTACACATGAAAATGTAGTACCAAGATCTATACCTATTATTTTCGACATACTTTTTGTGTCCTCCCCTTATTCCTTTATTTAATTTGTTACTTTAACTAAACTATGCCTTAATACTTTGTCTTCTACTTTATATCCTTTTTGGAAAACCTCTACCACCAAATTAAGGTCTTGATTTTCATCTGCTTCAACTGACATAACTGCATCGTGCAAATTAGGATCAAAAGGTTTTCCCAGAGCTTCAATTTCTTCTATACCCATTTTATTTAAAGTACTCATAAACTGCTTTATAACCATATCTATTCCTTCTGACAAAACTTTGAAATCCTGCGTTGCTTCTGCAGCTTTAGATGCTCTTTCCAAATTATCTAGTATGGGCAAAAACTGCTTCACGGCATCTAATGAGCCATTTCTATATGCTTCTTGTACCGAATTAACATTGCGCTTGCGATAATTATCAAAATCGGCCTGAACCCTTTGTAAAAGATCCTTATATTCTTCTGCTTTTTGTTTAAGCGATTCTATCTCGTTTTGTAAGTTCTGTACTACATCGTTTTCCTCATTCGCGATATCCATTTCTTTAGTTTGAGAAGTGTTATCTGCCTTATCACAACACTGGTTATCTAATTTAGCTTTTTCATCCATAAGCTATGCTCCTTTCTACTGTTCCGCTATCTTTGTCAATATATCGCTTAATTTATTCCTCAAAAATCTTACAGTCGATAGCGCATAAGAATATTTCATGCGTTTAGGACCTAATACTCCTATAGTACCTATTATTTGATCACCCAACTTATATGTTGCCGTTATAACGCTATAATCGCGAAATTCCTCATATTCATTTTCAGAACCTATTATTATACTAACATCTGCATTCATGCTAGCAGATAATAATCGCATAGGAAGTCTTTTGTCTTCTAACATGTTTAAAAAAGTCTTTGCTTTGACCAAATCATTATATTCTTGAAAATCAAGTATATTATTAGCACCGTCCATATACAAATCATTTTCACTAGACGGAAGCAAACTATTAATTATACTTTCGAATATCATATTAAACATACGTTTATCAAAAGACAGTTCTTTCTCGTTTAGCATATCCGGTTTTAGCTCACTAGGCATCTTACCATTTGTATACCTCGATATAGCTGATGAAATTTTATGAAGCATTTCATCGTCTACACCTTCTGGTATAGTTATAAAGCTGTCTTTTACTATACCAGCTGTGGTTATAATAACAATAAGCGCTGTCTTATCATTTATAGGAACCAATTCTACATGTTTTATCCTAATACGATTTAGCCTAGGCGCTAATACTAATGAAGTATAATTCGTAGTATCAGCTAATATTCTGGCCGTTTCAGTAATTATTTGGTCTACAGCTCCGATTCTCTGTTCATAACGCTCTTTTATTCTCTCTATATCCCTTCTTGGCAGGGCGTGAGTCCTCATTAAACGGTCAACATACAACCTATACCCTTTATCCGATGGAATACGCCCTGCTGATGTATAAGGCTGCTCTAAATAACCCATTTCCTCTAAATCTGACATCTCATTGCGTATAGTAGCCGGACTCAATTCTAGGCCATACTTTCTGGCAATGGTTCGCGAACCTACAGGTTCTCCCGTCAATATATAATCTTCAACTATCGCCTGTAGAATTCTAAGTTTGCGTTCGTTTAATTCCATCTTTCCATTCCCCCATTTGCCAAAACGCAAAATTCTCGTTAGCACTCTTATTGTATGAGTGCTAATCCATTATTAAAGATAGCACTTACATTATTTTTTGTCAACATCATATCATAAAAACTCCATCAAAATGCTATTCAAAACATTCATAGCCTTATCGCTTGCCCTAATTGAATATTTATCCTCTATTAAAAGGCCAAGTGCTTTTAATTTAGTGATAACATCTTTATAACGTTGATCTAATGTTAAACCAAATTTTTGTTTAAAAATAGTTTTGTTTACACCATACGTTGTTCTAAGACCTAGCATAATAGTTTCAAACATAGACGTATCATAATCTAAATGTTCTATAAACTCCAACGGAAACACCCCATCATGGACATTTTTTATATATTGATATAGTGATGCTACATTAGCCCATCTTATATTGTCTACATGAGAATGAGCAGCACAACCAAAACCTATATAATATCCATTATTCCAATAGTTAATATTATGTTTACATTCAAATCCAGATCTTGCAAAATTAGATAGTTCATATCGTTCATAACCTTCACTTTTTAAATAATCTACCGCTAAATTATACATAAATCTGTCATCTTCTTCATTAGGAAGTTTAAGGCCTCCCTCTGCAACAAGATTATACAAAGCGGTCCCCTCTTCTAGTTGAAGATCATAACAAGACACATGATCAGGCTTTAAAGCCATTACATTTCTTAATGTATCTATCCATTGAGAAATTGTCTGCTTAGGTAAACCAAACATTATGTCGATGTTTATATTATCAAACCCTATTTTCTTTGCTCTATCATAAGTATCTAAAAACTTTGATAATGTGTGAACTCGACCCAGAGTTATCAGTAATTCATCCTGCCATGCTTGAAGTCCTATACTTAGACGGTTAATTCCAATGCTTTTGTATGCATTGAGTTTATAATTACTTACAGTACCGGGGTTTATCTCTATAGTTATCTCTGCTTTCTCATCTACCTCAAATTTTTTATAGATGGCATTTAATATATCACTTATGACATTAACATCTGTAACGCTTGGTGTCCCTCCTCCTATAAATATAGAGGATATGCGCTTATTCTCCATATCGGAGGCACGCATATCCATCTCTTTTAAAATAGCATCTTTATAAGAATACTGGCTATTCAATAAGCCTGCGTAAGAAACAAAATCACAGTATTTACATTTTTGTACACAAAATGGAATATGCACATAAATGCCAAAACTATTTTTCATTTGTTCTATTCCACCTTCAAGACTGCCATAAAGGCCTCTTGCGGCAATTCTACCGACCCTATTTGCCGCATCCGTTTTTTCCCTTCTTTTTGTTTTTCTAACAATTTACGTTTTCTAGTTATATCGCCGCCATAACACTTTGCTAGCACGTCTTTGCGCAATGCGTTTACAGTTTCTCTCGCTATAATCTTTTGTCCAATAGCTGCTTGTATTGGTATTTCAAAAAGTTGACGTGGTATTACTTCCTTAAGCTTCTCTGCTATAGCCCTGCCTCTTGCATAAGCCTTGTCACGATGAACTATTATAGATAAAGCATCTACTATCTCGCCATTTAATAAAATATCCAATTTGACTAAATCAGATTTCTTATAGCCTTTTAATTCATAATCTAATGACGCATAACCTTTTGTCCGAGATTTTAAAGCATCAAAGAAATTAAAAATAATCTCGTTGAGAGGAAGTTCATATCGGAGAACTACTCTTTTTGCATCCAAATATACCATATCTTCGAATACACCGCGCTTATCTTGGCAAAGTTCCATGATAGAACCAACATATTCCGATGGAGTCATTATCTGAGCTTCTACAACTGGTTCTTCTATATGATCTATCTCATTAGCAGGTGGCATATTTGTTGGATTATCCAACATTATTTCCGTTCCATCACTTTTTACTACTTTATATATGACACTTGGCGCGGTGGTAACTATATCCATGTCATATTCGCGTTCCAAACGCTCTTGGACTATTTCCATATGCAATAATCCTAAAAAGCCGCACCTAAAACCAAAGCCAAGCGCAACAGAGTTTTCAGGCTCAAATACTAAAGCAGCATCGTTTAGTTGAAGTTTTTCTAGCGCATCACGAAGATCTTCATAATGTGCCCCATCTGCTGGGTATATACCACAGTATACCATTGGTATCGTCTTTTTATAACCCGGCAATGGCTTATCCGCTGGATTGTTGGCATCCGTTATAGTATCCCCAACTCGAGTATCTCTAACATCTTTCATGCTAGCAGCCACATATCCGACTTCACCTGCCAACAGTTGATCTATAGGTTGTAAACGCGGCGTAAATACCCCTACTTCCGTAACATCAAACGTCAGACCACTTGACATCATCTGTATTGTCATCCCAGGCCGTATTACTCCGTCTTTAACCCTTATATAAGCTACCGCGCCTTTGTAAGAATCGTAATACGAATCGAATATTAATGCTCTAAGTGGAGCATTATCATCACCTTCAGGAGGTGGTATACGCTGCACTATTTTTTCAAGTACGTCATCTATACCTATACCCATTTTAGCAGATATAAGTGGAGCATCCTCAGCATCTATGCCTAGTATATCTTCTATCTCATGACGTACCATATCAGGGTCAGCACTTGGTAAATCTATTTTATTAATAACAGGTATTATTTCAAGATCATGCTCCATAGCAAGATAAACATTAGCCAATGTTTGCGCCTCTATCCCCTGAGTAGCATCAATGACCAATATTGCACCTTCACATGCTGCCAAGCTTCTCGATACTTCATAGGTAAAATCCACGTGCCCAGGAGTATCTATCAGATTCAGTTGGTAAGTTTCACCATCTTTAGCATTATAAAGTAATCGTACAGCTTGTGCCTTTATAGTTATACCTCGCTCTCGCTCGATGTCCATGGTATCTAAAAGTTGAGCTTGCATTTCGCGTTGAGCGACCGTTCCAGTTTTTTCTATCAAACGATCAGCCAGTGTGGATTTACCGTGATCTATATGCGCAATAATGCAAAAATTTCTTATAAATTTTTTATTTATATTAATATCACTCCTTTGGCTTCAAACGCACTATCAAATCATTTCTAGCAAATATCGTATTAGGATGCAAAAGACCTCTAAGCGATATTACGTGCGTTATAGTATTATCAAATGCTAATATCATGGCATTATCCAAATCACATTTTGCGACATTACGCAACTTGTTTACTCCGGGAAAATCCCTATGAGGTTCAATATAATCAGCAAGATAAATAATCTTTTCTAATAAAGTCATGCTAGGCCTTCCAGTAGTATGGTACCTTATTGCGTTCAACACTTCTTCATCATATATCTCAAAAACATCTTGTGCAATACAAGCCCCTAAAGGACCATGTATTAAAGATGGCTCTAATCTGCTAATTTCATCTAAGTTTATATTGTACTTTTTAACTAATTCCATCATTTCTTGATAACCTAAATCTTTAGCGCAATCATGTGTAAGCCCAGCTAATGCTGCTTTATCGGAATTAGCATCATATTTAACAGCAAGCTGCACCGCCGTATCGCGCACACCTAAAGAGTGCTCAAAGCGACGCGGAGTCAGCATTTTTTTAACTTCTGATTCTATATATCTTAGTTCTTTCATACCATTTAATCCATATAAAGTCCACATTTTTTTATATAATACTCAACCGACTCAGGCAACAAATACTTTATTGAACGGCCATCTCGAATACGCTGTCTTATATCAGTAGAAGAAATAGCTAAAGAAGGAACCTCAACTGAATAAATATACTTACCATATAATGCCGCTATATGCTCTATCTGCTCCTTTATATCGCTAGTATTAAAGCCAGGCCTAGTAGCAGCTATAAACTCACAAAGCTCAAGCAACTGATCAGCATCTTTCCAAGTGAGTATCTCCAATATAGCATCTGCTCCAGTAATGAAATATAGTTCATATTCCTGCCCGTACATCGTTCTATACTGTCTCACTGTATCTATAGTATACGTCAAGCCAGGCCGGTCGATTTCTATGCGAGATACCTCGAAAAACGGATTAGGTGCTGTAGCCAAAAAAGTCATCAAATATCTATGCTCCTCATCAGATACCCGCCGCTTCTCTTTATGGGGCGGATGGCCTGATGGCACAAATATAACTTTCTCTAAATCAAACTTATTGCGTATCTCTTCAGCTGTTACTAAATGCCCATAATGTATCGGGTCAAAGGTTCCTCCCATTAGCCCTATTCTATACATTTTAATATAACTCCCATATCATAAATAAAGCGGCAAAGCCGCCGTTTATATAAAAAATTATACTATACACATTGACCTTTTACAATACCTGCCACATAAACTGCTATTCGGACTTTGTTAGTATTTCTCTTGCTTTTTCAATATCTTTTCGTATTTGCGCTGCAAGATCATCTGGACTAGAAAAACGCATCTCGTCACGCAAACGACTTATAAATTGTATTTCTGCCTTTTTACCATAAAGTTCTCCATTATAATCTAGTAAATGGCTCTCTATACTGATATGATTATCATTAAATGTTGGCCTAAACCCAATATTTGTTACAGCCTGCCGTAATTTATTTTCTCCATTAATCGAAACGTAAGTAGCATAAACACCTCTATTTGGTATAACAATATTATCATCCGGAAGTAAATTAGCCGTTGGAAAACCTATCTTATAACCAACTCTATGACCGCTAGAAATAATACCATTTAGAGCAAACGGCCTTCCAAGGTAAACGGCGGCTTCTTCAACACAACCTTTTATTATAAGATGACGTATAAGGCTACTGCTTACTGTAATACCGTTAATTTTTATAGATTCCACTATAGTAACATCTATACCATTTTTAGCCCCTTCGGCCTGCAAAAGCTCTACGTTCCCATGGCCTTTATACCCAAAAGTAAAATTAAAGCCGACTACTATTGCTTTTATATGATATTTCTTAAAAAGCATCTCGTTTAGAAATTCTTTAGCATCCGTAGAAGCAACTTTCTTGTCAAAACTATTTAATATTATATAATTGATGCCGCATTTAGATAAAGCATCTATTTTTTGATCTGTACTCATTAAAAGAGGCGGAGAACTTTTAGGATACAAAACACTTAAAGGATGACGATCAAAGGTATATATAGCAGATGCAGCTTTATGATAAGTGGCCTTTTCTTTAAGCACCTCTATAAGGCGTTGATGTCCCAAATGCACCCCATCAAACGTACCAATTGCTACTGCTATCGGTTCATTTATGTCTTCATTGCTAGATATTACCACCGCACTCATATTACTCCTTTTGCGCAAAAACTTTTATAGGCCTAATATATTTTACATTATCGCGTTGCCCAAACTTGCCTATAGCCAAAAACTGGTCTTTATAGTATATCCTTACCATATCCTCTGCACGTAGTTCTTCAAATACATGTTCAATATGAATTTTGTATAAACTGCTACCATTTAAGACACGCTGATAACCATTATAATTAACAAATATAGCAGTAAAATTTTCCAATGCTTTATCCATAGGTATAACAATCTGCGATAACAGATTTGCCTGATTTAGCATTTTTACAAATTCAATATCAACAGCATTAATTATATGAAAATCACCAACTTGCGTTCGCAAAAGATAGGACATACTCGCGCCGCAGCCCAATCTTTGACCAATATCATGACATAATGTGCGAATATACGTTCCTTTTGAACATTCCACTTTAAAAGTAACCAAATCTGGAAGCTCTATGTCTAATATAAATATATTATATATCTCTATCGTCCTAGACGTGCGTTCTACACTTTCTCCACGCCTAGCTAGTTTATATAAAGGAGTCCCGTTATGCTTTATAGCAGAATGCATGGGAGGAACTTGCTGCTGTTTTCCTTTAAACGAATATATAGTATTAAAAATTTCTTCTACGCTCACATTTATAGCTCTCTTATCCAATATCTTGCCAGACATATCTTGTGTGTCTGTAATAAGTCCTAGCTTCATCTGAGCTATATATGTCTTTTTCCCTTCTACTACGTACTGGGCAATCCTCGTGGCTTTATCTAAACATATTGGTAAAACACCCGAGGCTTCCGGATCCAAGGTACCAGTATGCCCTATTTTAGATGGTTTAAGCTCACGTTTTAGAGCCATTACCAAGTCATTAGAAGTAATGCCTGGCGGTTTATACATATTTAGTATGCCATCCATTTGCCCGCTTAACCCCCAAGTTTTATAGCCAACTTGACTTCGTTCAAAACCATCTCTATAGCATCGTCCATAGATGCTTTCAAAGCACATCCCGCAGCCCTCTTATGCCCTCCACCACCAAATTTAGCAGCGATAGCGTTAACATCAACATAATTTTTAGAACGCAAGCTCACTTTCACATGTCCATCTTTCATTTCCTTAAAAAGTAATCCTACTTCAGCAGTATCTATATCTCTTGCATAATTAACAAAGCCATCACAGTCAGCATCATCAGCTTTAACTGCTTCTAACATCGATAAATCAACTCGCATAAATGCTACGGCACCATTTTCACAAACTTTTATTGTCTCCAATGCCTTTGCTAACAGGTGCGCTTTTTTTAAAGGAATTTTATTGAATATTTCGTCGTTCACCCAACTCGTGTTAACTCCACAATTTATAAGATCACCTGCTATTTCATGTGTAATCGACGTGGTATTATCATAAGAAAACCTACCTGTATCAGTCACAATGCCTGTGTAGAGACAAGTAGCTATTTCTTTATTTATGGTAACACCAGCAAGCTTGAGCAGTTGGTATATAAGCTCAGCAGTAGCTGCAGCGGTAGTATCAACCATATTATACTCAGCAAAGTTTTTATTGCTTATATGATGATCTATATTTATAGTATGAGATGCTTTAGCAAATACATCGTCACATATGCCCAATCTCTCTCTATCACTAGAATCTATAGCCACAGCTACCGCAATATTTGCAATATCTGCAATTTTATCATGCCTATTTATTAAATCAGCGCCAGGTAAAAAAATATATGAAGGAGGAACTGGATCGGCACATAGACAAATTACATCTTTATTATCCTGTTTCAACGCTAAGCCTAATGCCAAAGTGGAGCCTAACGTATCACCATCAGGCATTATATGCGCTATTAAAGCAATTTTACTGTTTTTTTTCAATAATTTAACTATATCCGAAGCTACCATTTATTTATTCCTCGCGTTTTCCATCGCTATGTTCTATTTCGTGAAGTAATTGCGATATATGTGCTTGGTATTCAATCGAATCATCACGCACAAAAACTATTTGCGGCGTATATCTAAGTCTAATGCGCGTTCCTATTTCCTTACGTACGAAACCCGCAGCACTATTTAAACCATCGAAAGCATTTTTAATGGTATCCTCATCACCTAATATGCTAACGTACACTTTTGCGTATTTTAAATCATTCGTTACCTCCACTTTAGTTATGCTAGTCATAATGGGTATACGTGGATCCTTAAGTTCATTCATTATTATGTCGCTTACTTCACGCTTTATTTCTTCAGATATCCGAGCCAATCTCGAACGTTCCATACAAGCCCTCCTATTCTTTACTGCTGCATCTCTTGCTGAGCAAATGCTTCTATAACGTCGCCTTCTTTAATGTCATTAAAACGCTCTAACATTATGCCACATTCATATCCTGAAGCAACTTCTTTGACATCATCTTTAAAGCGTTTAAGCGAAGATATCTTACCTTCATACGCAACTATACCATTTCTTATTATTCTAGCACTGGCATTGCGCGTTATTTTACCATCTGTAACATAACAACCAGCCACTGTACCGATACTACTTATTTTAAAGGTTTCTCTCACTTCCGCATGACCTAATATAACCTCTTCATAGCGCTTAGCAAGCATGCCCTGCATTGCAGCTTTTATATCATCAATAGCATCGTATATTACTCTATATAAACGTATGTCTATGTTATCTTTAGCTGCCGCTGCCCTCGCTCCTTGCTCCGGTCTAACATTGAAACCAATAATAATAGCATTAGATGCCGAAGCCAATAAAACATCGCTTTCAGTTATAGCCCCAACACCTCCGTGAATAACATTTACACGGACTTCATCATTGCTCAGACGTTCCAATGCTTGCTTTAAAGCCTCTACAGATCCTTGTACATCAGCTTTAACTATTATATTTAAATCCTTTATTTCTCCTTCTTTTATCTGGTTGAACAAATCATCCAAAGATAAACGCTGATTATGTTTGGTCTGCTCTTCTTTTATAGCATTCTTACGATCTTCTACTATCTTCTTGGCTAAAGATTCCTCCACCACATAAAATTTGTCTCCGGCACTCGGTACTTCTGAAAATCCTAATACTTGTACTGGCGTAGAAGGACCAGCCTCATTTACTCTTCGACCTTTATCATTTATAAGGGCCTTTATCCTACCATAAGTTAACCCTGACAATATAACGTCTCCTACATGCAAAGTACCATTTTGGACTAAGGCAGTAGCTAATGGCCCCATTCCTTTATCCAACTGTGCCTCTATTATCGTACCATAGGCAGGACGATTTGGATTAGCTTTGAGCTCCTGCATATCTGCTACCAAAAGTATCATTTCAAGTAAAGTGTCAATACCAATCCTCGCTTTAGCAGAAACAGGAACGCATATTGTATCTCCACCCCAATCTTCTGGTATTAAATCATATTCTGTTAATTGCTGTTTTATCCTATCAGGATTAGCACCCGGTTTATCTATTTTATTAATAGCTACTATTATAGGCACTCCAGCAGCTTTAGCATGATTAATAGCCTCAACCGTTTGCGGCATAACGCCATCATCAGCCGCTACTACGAGAACTGCGATATCTGTCACTTGAGCACCTCTAGCTCTCATAGCCGTAAAAGCTTCATGACCTGGCGTATCTAAAAAAGTAATGAGCCTATTACTTATCTCAACCTGATAAGCCCCTATATGCTGGGTTATCCCACCAGCTTCTTTTTCCATTACATGGGTTGAGCGTATGGCATCTAAAAGCGACGTTTTGCCATGATCAACATGTCCCATAACGGTAACTACTGGTGGTCTAGGAACAAGCTGAGCTGGGTCATCCATCCCCATCTTTTCTAGCTCTAACAATAATTCTTCATCGCTTTTCTCTTCTTTTTGTTCTAGTGTAAACCCATATTCAGACGCTACAATAGCCGCTGTATCAAAATCTATTTCATCATTTATAGTCGCCATAACGCCTAGCTTCATAAGCGATTTTATTATACTAGCAACTGGCTTACCAATTTTTTCCGATAAATCCTTTATGGTTATGGATGAACCTATGATTATCGGTTTATCGTTTTTAGGCATTTGAATAACATTTTGGGTATTATTCTTAGCGCTTTTCTTAGTGGAAACCTTTCTGGTCTTTTTTATTATAGGCTCATCTATAACTTCTTCTACCTGGTCTATTCCTTGATAAGCCTTTACTATCTTTCTACTGTCAATAATTTCTTCATCATCTATTTTTATGCGTTCCTTAATCTTTTCACCAGTACTATAAGAAGCAGGAACTTTAGCCTTTTGACTGGTCTTGCGGCGGGCAACTTTTTCTTTTTCGCTTACAATATCAGTTTCCGGCGTATCTTTGCGTATCTTTTCTATGGATTTTTCTATTTCTACCCCTCTTTTAGGAAATTGGCCTTTATGTTGCTCTTTCCCTAAAGAACGATTTGGATGAACTTTTTCATCCCTTGAGATTTCCTTTTTATCAATGCGATCTACATCTACCTGCCCCGAATCGGGTTTTACACTTTGCGCACGGCCTTGGCTTTCTTGTGATGCATTCTTTTGTTTTTGTTCTAATAATTCTTCGTATTCTTTTATTTCGTTTTCCAGAGAATTCGCCATTTTTGCCAAGACACCTATGTTATGCTTCAAACGTTTTTCGTCTTGGTATACATTGTTTTTAGGCATTCACCTTCACCTCCATCTCGCAATATTCTTTTAATTCATTATATATTTCATCTTCTATTTTAGTCTTTAGAGCTCTTTCTAATGCCTTGTTCTTATATGCTCTTGTTACGCATTGAATATTCGGGCATATATAGGCTCCTCGCCCTGACGCTTTGCCTGTTGCATCTACGCAAATATTGCCATTTGCATCTTTCACTACTCTTATAAGTTCTTTTTTGGGCTTTGTTTGCCGACAAGCAACGCAAGTCCTCTGTGGCTTTTTTTTCATCATTACTGTTCTATCACCTCTTGCTGTTCAGGCGTTTTTATATCTATTTTCCAGCCAGTTAATTTTGCTGCCAACCTAGCATTTTGTCCTTCCTTTCCTATGGCTAAAGAAAGTTGATGTTTAGGAACTATCACGCGCGCAGTTTTTTCCTTTTCGTTTAATATTACCTCTAAGACTTTAGCGGGACTTAAAGCATTAGCTATAAAACGTTCAGGCATAAGACTCCACTCAACAACATCGATTTTTTCGCCCCGCAGTTCGTCCATTATAGCCTGTATTCTCGTGCTTTTTGCACCGATACAAGATCCTACAGGATCTATTTTATCATATTTCGAATAGACAGCTACTTTAGATCGCCGCCCTGGTTCTCTAGCTATAGCTCGAATATCCACTATACCATCATGTATCTCTGGCACTTCAAGCTCAAAAAGGCGTTTGAGTAAACCAGGATGACTGCGCGATACTATTATTGGTGATTTACCAGTCTTTTTTGCCTCTATAATGTATACTTTGATACGATCATTCACTTTATAAATTTCTCCAGGTACAGTCTCACTCATGGGCATTACGCCTTCTATTTTTCCTAGATCTAAATATACATTTTTCATATCTACACGTGCAACTGTTGCCGTTAATATTTCGCCTTCTTTTTCAGCATATTCGCTTATTATGACTGATTTTTCTACATCGCGTATTTTTTGCAAAATAAGGTCATGTGCTGTCCGCGCAGCTATACGCCTAAACCTCTCGGGCGCTATTTCAATACTGATTATATCTCCCAATTGCACAGATGGCTGCATAGCCCTTGCTTCATCTATATCTATCTCTAGAGCAGGGTTTTCCACATTATCCACTACTTTCTTTGCAGCATAAAGCTTAATATCTCCCGTTTGCTCATCAATTTTCACACTTACATTAGCCGCTGTGCCATAATCCTTCTTATAAGCAGATAAAAGCGCGGATTGTATGGCTTCAAATATAACATCTTTAGATAAATGTTTTTCTTTTTCTATTTTATACAAAGCTTGAATAAATTCATCATTCATTAAAACTCAATCCTCCGCTTAAAATTCTATAAGTGGCCTTACCAAAGCCACATCGCTAACAGCAAACGTTACGCATCCTTTTTCATCATCATTAATTTCTATAACTTGTCCATCAAAATTCAACAATACTCCTCTATAGACCTTGCGGCCTAAAAAAGCCTTATATAATTTAACCTCGATCCTATTGCCTATATTTCGTTCAAAATCGCGCTGGGTTTTAAGCGGTCTATCTATTCCAGGCGAAGAAACTTCCAATATATAGGCATCTGGTATAGGATCTGCTTCATCCAATTTATCGCTTAGAGTTTTGCTTACTAGCTCACAATCATCTATAGTTATGCCTCCAGGCTTATCTATAAAAATACGCAGATATCGTTCTGCGCCTTCTTTCTTAAATTCTATATCTATAAGCTCAAAGCCATTTCCCTCTATAATAGGTAAAGCTAACTCCCTAACTATATCTACAACTTTCGACAAGTAACCGACCTCCTGATTACAATATTAAAGAGTGGGTCACCCCACTCTTCCCATCAATAATCAAATATTTACAATTTACCTCATTTAGTATAGCATGTCTATATTCTATTTGCAAGTATATTCAAAATTACAGATTTAAGGTATAATAAAAATATGATAATAATAGCTTGCATAAGCGCTGATAAGAACTAGCCATAATTAATATAAGGCTATTTATTAATAAGCTTTATGTAATAGCTCAATAGCCAAAAACATGTAATTGATAGAAACTTTTAATAAATGGAGGGAAGTTTATTGCTACCTTGGTTAATAGCAGCTTTTATAATAATCGCTGATCAAGCAACTAAATACTATGCGGCCACTATATTAATTAAGCAACCTGGTTATACTGTACCGATTATAAGCAATATATTGCATTTAACATATGCTGAAAATAAAGGAGCTGCTTTTAGTATCTTGCAGAATCAGCGATGGCTTTTCATTACTCTTACTATAATAATATGCATAGTTATAATTTTTATATTAATTACACACTCAAGTATGCATATTTTATTGAAAATAAGTTTGAGTTTAATATTAGGTGGCGCTATAGGTAATCTCATTGATAGGATAAAACTAGGCTATGTTATAGATTTTATTGATTTTAGAATAATAAATTATCCTATATTTAACTTAGCAGATTCTGCTGTTGTAATAGGCACGATATTGCTTAGTTACTATGTCGTTTTTTTAAGCGATAAAAAGGCAGTTGTATAAACGTATGGAAACGCATGAATTATATATCGATGATTCACATATTGGAATGCGATTAGACATTTTTTTAACGCAAATATATAAACAATGGACTCGTTCATATATACAAAATCAAATAAAAAATGGCAATATAACTGTTAATAAAAAACAGGTAAAGACTGGATATGCACTGAAAAAAGGGGATATTATACAACTTTCCATTTCTAAGCCTCAACCGCTCGACATAATCCCTGAAAAAATAAATCTAGATATTCTATATGAGGATGAAGATATTATAGTTGTAAATAAGCCTCAGGGAATGGTCGTGCATCCAGCAGCAGGTAATCACAGCGGTACTCTAGTAAATGCCTTGTTAGGTCATTGCTCAGACCTTTCCGGTATAAATGGTAAAATACGACCTGGAATAGTCCATCGCATAGATAAAGACACTTCAGGCGTACTAGTAGTGGCTAAAAATGATAGAGCACATGTAAATTTAGCTAAGCAAATCAAGGAAAAAACTGCTCTGCGGCGCTATATAGCTTTAATAGAAGGAGTATTAAAAGAAGATAAAGGCACTGTTTCCGCTCCAATAGGGCGTCATCCAATAGATCGAAAAAAAATGGCTATTGTCGAAAATGGGCGCAATGCCATAACACATTTCACAGTCATCAAAAGATATGAAAAATATACACTCATAGAAGCCCAACTAGAAACTGGGCGAACTCATCAAATACGCATCCATATGGCTTATATTGGGCATCCGATAGTAGGAGACCCGGTATACGGTTACCGAAGACAAGCTTTTAGCCTAAAAGGACAATTACTACATGCCGAATGCCTCGGCTTTATACACCCGAAGACCGGTCAGTATATGGAATTCCATGCTCCTTTGCCAGATTACTTCAGTGAAATACTTGATAAATTAGACAAAAACTAATTTAGTTTTTGTCTAATTTATCTTTGACTCTGTGCCGCTTAGCAAACGCTTAATATTAGGCACATGTCTATATAATATTGTAATGCATGCGAATATGGAAAATAATATAATGGGTGTTTTAGGTATAAAAATAATTATTAAAATCGGATATATTATGGCGGCAATTATAGAACCTAGTGATACATAACGGCTTATCATTATAATTATGCCCGCTATAAGAAGCATTATAACTCCGATAAGCGGCGATACAATAAGCGCTGCGCCCAGAGTAGTGGCCACACCCTTTCCGCCTTTAAACTGAAAATAAAGCGGCCAATTATGCCCTATTATAGCAGCAATTCCCCCTACAGCTACTCCCCAATCACCACCTAACCAATATCCTATTAGCGCCGCTATTACACCTTTAGCTAAATCCGCAATAAGAGTTATTGCGCCAGCTTTTTTCCCTAAAACCCTAGCTACATTAGTAGCCCCTGCATTGCCACTGCCATATTGTCTTATGTCTATATGACTAAAGGCTCTGCTTATTATAAGCGCGGTAGAAATACTTCCTATTAAATATCCAATTATAGCAATTATTATAACCATCTAAACCTCCTTTTTCCTACGCGGCCTTACTGCTATTCTTATAGGCGTACCTTCAAAGCCGAAGCTTCGACGCAAATAATTTTCTATATATCTTTCATAAGAAAAATGCATAAGATCCGGATCATTTACAAATAGCACGAACGTAGGTGGTTTTATATTAATTTGCGTAGCATAATATATCTTAAGCATCCTTCCATTAGTTGATGGTGGCGCAGATATAGTAAACGCCTCCCTTAAAGTATCGTTCAAAATACCTGTAGGTACCCTTATGCTAGCTTGTTCATTAACATATTTGACCATTGTAAGCACTTTATTGATGCGCTGGCCTGTTTTTGCTGACACAAAAAGTATAGGGGCATAAGCAGCAAATGGCAATTTGCTTTTTGCCTCTTGCTTATATCTATTTATTGTTTTATCATCCTTAGCTATCAAATCCCATTTATTTATTAAAATTACTAGGCCTTTCCCTCTTTCATGTGCAAAACCAGCTATTTTAGCATCTTGCACAGTAACACCCTCCGTAGCGTCTATTACTAAAACTGCTACATCACAACGCTGCACCGCTGTAAGAGCGCGGTTTACGCTATACTTTTCTACTGGATCACTTACTTTTGACTTCTTTCTTAATCCAGCTGTATCTATAAGAATATATTTACCGTCTTCTGTTTCGACAGATATATCTATAGCGTCTCTAGTAGTACCTGGTTGATCGCTTACTATTACACGCTCTTGTCCGAGCAAATAATTTATTATCGACGATTTGCCAACGTTTGGCTTACCTATAAGCGCAACTTTTATCGCATCATCCTGATCCGTCTCTACAGCCTCAGGTAAATTAGCTATTATTCTATCTAATAAGTCGCCTATACCTATGCCATTAGATGCAGACAATGGTATAGGATCTCCAAGACCTAGTTTATAGAAATCATACAAGAAATCCTTATTGTCAAAATTATCGACTTTATTGCATACCAATAGTATAGGTTTATTAAACCGCCGTAATACATCAGCAACTTCTTCATCAGCAGCAGTTACGCCTTCATTGGCATCTACCAAAAAAATAATTACATCAGAATTATCGATAGCATAATTTGCCTGCTTTAACATTTGCGCCGTAATATCATCTTTATGAGAAAAATCAACACCACCTGTATCTACCAAAGAGAATATCTTTCCAGTCCATTCTACATCAGCATATATCCTATCTCTAGTTACACCAGGCATATCGTCTACTATAGAAATTCGCTTGCCTACAAGGCGATTAAACAAAGTAGACTTACCAACGTTAGGTCTGCCTATTATGGCTACTCTGGGCTTATCTATATCTAATTACCTCCTTTACTAATGCCTCTCCATTAGTATCTATTACGTTTACATCCACATTTAATGCTCGTTTAATTTCATCAAGAGTTACGCCATCCAAAAAAACAGTCTCACCATCTCTTAGCATAACACTAGGCAGTAGAAGCACCTTACCCAATTCCTTATCAGCAAGTTGATTAATTATATCTCTTCCCACAACAAGCCCTGCTACAGTTATTGATTGGCCAAAGAAATTATTTTTAATAGGGTAAACATTTATTTTTACATTATAATCTCTTAGCAGCTCTTTGCTTAGCTTGTCCATAAAACTGTAAGCCGAATACCCTGTGGCCAATGACATATTAATTCTCTCTTTGCTTTTTTTCTTATATTTTTTTAAAGCTTTATGAAATTGCCTATCAAATAATGCTAATAATCCCACACCGTTTTCAAGCTGAGGAAAATTTTCATAAAATTCATAAGGCAAATATTTCTTAGACGCTATAAGATAAAACTCATCCGCCGGAAATACCCATCTAGTTCCTATTTTATCCAAACATATGTTTTGCCATTGCTCTGCTTGCTCAAGCAGCTTAGCAGCCCCTTCCTTATCATAGGGCACTAATGGATAAAGCCTATCTCTATGTTCTGTCAAACCTACCGGGACAAGCGCAATCGACTTAAGCGAGGGCCAAAAGTCGATCAGTTGAGATAAGGTATCGTTCAGTATCTCACCGTCATTTATACCAGGGCATAATACAATTTGGCCATGAACTATTATGTCATTTTTATAGAAATCTTTCAATATATCTATCATAATATCACGTTTCGGGTAGCCAAGCATAAAAGAACGAACTTGAGGATCAGTTGCATGGATAGAAACATACAAGGGGCTAATGTGCATATCACAAATACGCTTTACATCCTCTTTAGTAAGATTAGTAAGCGTAATATAATTTCCATCTAAAAAAGAAAGCCTCCAATCATCATCTTTATATCTTAAAGTCTTGCGCACATCTTTAGGCAACTGATCTACAAAACAAAATATACAGTGATTCCTACATGTTCTTTCTTTGTCCATAAGTGGATTATCAAATATTAGTCCTAAGTCTTCATCATATTCCTTATTTATATTAACAACTCGCCTAATGCCACTAGCAGTTTCGAGTACTATTTCCACATTTTCATCTGCAATTAAAAAACGATAATCCAATACGTCTTTAATAGTTTTACCGTTGATAGTCAAAAGATAATCTCCGCTTTTAATACCGCTAACATCTGCTAAACTTCCATTTATAACTTCTTTTATATAATGGGCCTTCATTGCTGTACAAACGCCACCGTCCCATTCATAGATTGACCTAGTACATTATTATATGCTTTAACTAAAGTATCAAAAACAGCATCCCACGTCCGCGTCAGTGCATATTGTCTAGCATTATAAGCCATGGTATTGCGCATATTCTTATTTTCCACAAGCAAAGAAACGGCGGAAGCAAATAATTTTACATCATTTTTTTCTATTAGAATGCCATTATAGCCGTTTTCTATAATGTCTTTAACCCCACCAGCTTTTATTCCCACTACTGGTAAACCCGACGCCATGGCCTCTAATACCACATTGCCAAATGTCTCAGTAAGTGATGGAAATACAAATATATCGGCTGAAGCATAAATTCGGCTTAACTCTTTGCCAAAAGCATAACCCGTATAAATTACATTGTTAGGCATAGAAGACTTAAAATGCTCTAAATACGGTCCATCGCCAGTTATAATAAGCTCAATACGATCTTTATATTGGCCGTTCAATAGAGACATTACTTCGCTGAGCAACATTATATTTTTTTCCTTGCTTATTCTACCTACGTATAAAAGCGCGATTTTATTTTCCAATCCTTTCTCCTTACGCCATTCATCACTTCTCATTGCAGGGTTGAAGTCTTCAGGATCGATACCATTTGGACATACTTCTATATTTCGTATACCGTGTTTTAAAAGCTCCTGCTTTGTTTCATAAGATGGACATAAGCTAAGCTGACATTTGTTGTGGAACCACTTAATATAATGCCACAAACCATCTCCAATAAAATTCACATTATAATATTCCATATATTGAGCATAATTAGTATTATATGTCGTTACAATAGGAATATTCAATTGCCTTCCACATATAAGTCCACATATTCCTATAAAAAATGGCGTTATTATATGAATTATATCTGGGCTAAAAGCCTTTAGACGTTCTCTAATAACTATACAATTAGGCACCGATAATCGGCATTCTTTATAAAATATAAAACTCATACTTTTTAAGCGTATAATCTGCCCTTTAAACACATCATCCTCTGTAGAAGGATATTGCGGAGCAAATACCATATACTCTATATTATGTGCTTCAAAGTACTTTAATTGCTCTTCTAACACTTTAGTAACGCCACTTACTTGCGGTAAAAAACTATCAGTAAATATTGCAACTTTCATCTCGAGCAATAAGGCCTCCTTTCAGCTTTTCAGTTCACCTTTTTTATTATAACATATATATAGCCTGTTTGCTAAATTTAAAAAGCCTTTTTGCCGAAATAAAAATAGAGGTGATATTAAAATTGGATGTACATTATTTAATTCAATCAAAAATACGGGAAATAAACGAGCGCATACCGAATAAACTACAAGAAATTCCTGCGATAGACTTTAGCAATATTATAACGAATAAAATATCAGCACAGTCTTTACCATTGAAAAACAATCTTGCCTCTAAATCCGAAAGTTTAGCAGCATATACAAAAGAAACTGCCAACACGTCCAGCCTTTTTAATGTTTCTAGCGATAAAGCCAGCCAATATAATGATATAAATAAATCAATAATAGAAGCATCAAATAAATATGGCGTGGCACCAGAGCTAATAAAGGCAGTAATAAAAGCAGAATCAAGTTTCAATCCCAATGCAATATCATCAGCTGGTGCTTTAGGTTTAATGCAACTCATGCCAGCCACTGCAAATGCTCTCGGCGTAACAAACCCATTCGATATTCAGCAAAATATCGACGGCGGTACTCACTATTTAAAAAATATGTTAGATAATTTTGGCGATATATCATTAGCATTAGCAGCTTATAACGCAGGACCTGGGGCTGTAAAAAAATATAACGGTATGCCACCATATACTGAAACGCAGAACTATGTTCAAAAAGTTATCAAATATATGGATAGTTACTTAGCATAATTTTATATAAGGTAATTGCGTAAAGCGTAGGCAACCCCATCTTCATCATTTGTCGGAGCAATGTGGTCAGCTATCCTTTTAACCTCATCAATCGCATTGCCCATAGCAATTGATAAGCCTACTTCTTTAAACATAGCTATATCGTTTTCGCTGTCGCCGATAGCTACTACTTCATCAAGAGCTATTCCATAATGTTCTGCTAATATTTTAACACCTAGGCCTTTGCTGACACCGTTAGCCATAACTTCAAAATTATTAGATAACGATGCAGTTACCGATACAGAGTCTATTTTTGATATCTCATTGCGCGCCTTAGTTAATTTATCAGTATTATCATCTATCATAACGAATTTGAGTATTTTATTATTATTTGTCACTATAGCTATACCGTCTTTTATGACTTTAATTGGAATCTGCTCTTCTAGAGGCAATTCTTTATTTAATTTATCATACCAAGAAGAAGTATATGCTAATTTTTCAGTATATAGCGTATTATTTATATAAATATGATAATATATATTGTAGTGCTTTGCTATTTCTACACACTTTATAGCCGCTTTTGAATCCATCATTCTTTCAAAAATTATATTAGTACCGTTTATATCGCTTACAAGAGCACCATTAGCAGAAATAATAAGAGAATCCAATCCTAACGCATTGGTATAACGTTTTATAGCACTAAGAATTCTTCCTGTAGCTATTACTACCTTTATTTTTTTAGACAGCACTTGTTTAATAGCCGCTATATTTGTGCTAGATATTTCATCATTAGAATTAAGCAGGGTGCCGTCCATGTCTATCACTACCATTTTATACATCTGTACACCATTATCCCTCGAAATTTTTATTTAAGCAAAAATTTAATATATAATTCAATCTATCAATTCTTTTATTAAGATATAAATATCCTATTAAAGCCTCAAAACCAGTAGCATATTTATATTGTATAGGACTCGTATGGCGTGGAACAGTATTAGCTTTAGTATTCCGCCCTCGTTTAACTATATTAACCTCTTCTTCTGTCAATATATTTCCAAGTTCTTTAAGCATTTGAGCTTGCGCTTTAGCATTTACTAGCGCTATTGTTTTTTTGTTCAATTCATGTTGAGATACATTGTAATGTTCTACCATATAACGCCTGACGAAAAGCTCATAGACAGCATCGCCTATATATGCTAGTGCCAAAGGCGAAGTTTCTATGGAATTGTTTTCCAGTTGATTTAATTTATTTTCTTCCATCTTATCCCTTGCGGTGTATCCTCCAATATTATGCCTCTAGCGCTTAATTCATCTCTTATCCTATCAGCTGTAACCCAATCGCGTTTTTCTCTCGCTTCTTGACGTTTCTTTATCATCTCTTCAATTTCGCTATCCAATTCATAGTTAATATTCTCTTTGAATAATATACCTAAAACCCCGGTAAGTTCATCAAAAAACTTCGCTACTTGAAAAGCAAATTCCGAGGAAGCATTATTAGAAGTAATAATATTTACATCTTTTACAAAATCGAAGACAACTCCCATAGCCCCTGCTGTGTTCAAATCATCGTCCATAGCATCTATAAATTTTTGCCTATAATCATCTATCTTATTTAAAAAAGAAATTTCTTCTTTTTTAAGTTTTATAGAAGTATTATTTTTTATGTCATTAATACGACTTTTAAAGTTATACAATCTGTTTAGTGCGTTTTTAGCTTGTTCCAAAAGTTCATCACTAAAATTTATAGGACTTCTATAATGCGCAAGCAACATAAACACACGAACTACTTCCAAATCATATCTTTTAGATATGTCGCGCACAGTAAAAAAATTTCCTAATGATTTAGACATTTTTTGACCGTTTACATTAATATAGCCGTTATGCATCCAAAAACGTGCTAATGGCTTACCGGTAAGTGCTTCACTTTGTGCATTTTCGTTTTCATGATGAGGAAATATCAAATCTTGGCCACCACCATGTATGTCTATCGTTTCTCCTAAATATTTCATAGACATAACGGAACATTCTATATGCCATCCCGGCCGCCCTTTTCCCCACGGGCTTTCCCAAGCTGGTTCTCCAGGCTTCTGCGCTTTCCATAAGACAAAATCCATAGGATTATGTTTATTCTCATTTATATCAACGCGCGCTCCCATTTCTATTTCATCAAACTTTTGATGTGATAACTTTCCGTATCCTGAAAATTTTGATGTATCGAAATATACATCACCATTAACTTCATAAGCAAATCCTTTGTCTATAAGTTTTTTTATAAATTCTATCATATCATTTATATGTTCAGTCGCTCTAGGATGAACATCGGCTGGAATTATATTTAGGCCCTTAGCATCAACAAAATATTCTTTTATAAATCGATCTCCTAATTCCTTAACAGTAATTCCCTCCTCCTTAGCCCGCTTTATCATTTTATCATCTATATCCGTAAAGTTTTGGACATATTTAACATTATAACCGCGATATTTTAAATATCGTCTCAATGTATCAAAAACAACAAATGGCCTAGCATTTCCTATATGGAAATAATCATATACAGTAGGGCCACATACATATATGGTTACTGTACTATCATTTAATGGTTTAAATATTTCTTGTTTTCTTGTCAGCGTATTGTATAGGGTTATCATCTCTTTTTGCCTCCATTTCCAATTGGCTTATTCTCTCTTCAAGAAGCCTTAAACGGTTTCTCAAATGATTTATATCATTTAGCACTGGATCAGGAAGATGAATTTGATCCATATCATACTTATCAGCAGAGGAATCAATGCGCACGTTATCTTTTTTTACTATTCTTCCAGGTACGCCTACAACAGTGCAATTGGGAGGAACGTCTTTCAATACAACTGCTCCTGCCCCTATTTTACAATTATCACCTATTCTTATAGGACCAAGTATTTTAGCACCAGCACTTATCATAACATTATTCCCTATGGTCGGATGTCTTTTACCCTTATCTTTGCCAGTACCTCCCAAGGTAGCGCCTTGATATATAAGGACATCGTTACCTATTTCAGTCGTTTCGCCAATTACCACACCCATGCCATGATCAATAAAAAGTCTTTCACCTATTTTAGCGCCCGGATGTATTTCAATTCCAGTAAAAAACCTGCTTATTTGAGATATAATCCTAGCTAATAGAAACCAATGATGAATATAGAAAAAATGCGCTATGCGGTGCATAAGCACGGCCCAAAAACTAGGATAGCATAACACTACTTCTAGAGCATTTCTAGCTGCGGGATCACGATCTAATATTCCCCTTATATCGCTACTCAAGCGTTTAAACATACATATACTCCCCTCCATACACCAAAAAGCCTCCATCTCCTTACAGAGACGAAGGCTCGCGGTTCCACCCTGTTTGAATACGCAATACTGTTGCCATATTCCACTCATGTAGCATTAACGCTGCCAAAACGGCTTACCCTACTAAAACTTCGGTCAGCGGCTCCTGAGCGCACAGGATATAAGATCATGCCAATGCCGCTCTCAGCCAATAACGGCATCTCTCTGTGACCGCTTTTATATCCATCTACTCGTTCAACGCCTTTACAAATTCCAAGTAAAACGCTATAATTTGACTTATTTTTATTATATTATACGCATAATGCAGTGTCAATACTCAATAAATCATTGGTAAACAAAGTGGTATATATGGAGAATAAAGCTGGCATTGTATACACAATATTTTTATAGACTTATTGTCCATAATACATATGGTTTTCGCAAAAACAAAGTCCCCGCGGTATGCATTGCCGCGGGGTTGGCGTTATTTCAAGTTAAACCAGGCTTTAAGCCCTAAATATTGAGCAGTGTCTCCAAGCGCTTCTTCTATACGTAGCAACTGATTATATTTAGCTACCCTGTCCACTCGGGATGGTGCGCCAGTTTTTATCTGCCCTGCATTTACACCTACCACTATATCGGCTATAGTTGTATCCTCGGTTTCTCCGGAACGATGAGATACAACAGCAGTATATCCGGCGCGGTTAGCCATTTGAATAGCATCCAACGTTTCGGTCAATGAGCCTATCTGATTAACTTTTATCAGTATAGAATTGGCTACGCCTAAATCGATACCCTTAGACAATCTTTCAGTATTTGTTACGAATAGGTCGTCGCCAACTAATTGTATCTTTTTGCCTAAGCGTTGAGTCAGCAGCTTCCAACCTTCCCAATCTTCTTCTGCCAAGCCGTCTTCCAATGAAATTATAGGATATTTATTTGCAAGATATTCATAAAAGTCTACCATTTCAGCAGCAGTTCGGACTACTCCTTCGCCCGGGAAATAATACTTGCCATCTTCTTCGCTATAAAGCTCGGTAGCCGCAGTGTCTATCGCTAATCGTATATCATCACCCGGCTTATAACCAGCTTTTTCTACAGCTTCTAATATAACTTCTATAGCTTCTTCATTCGTTTTCAGATTAGGAGCAAAGCCGCCTTCATCACCAACGGCTGTGCTATATCCTTTGTTGCTCAATACTTTTTTCAATGTATGGAACACCTCAGCGCACATACGCAATGCTTCTTTAAAATTCGGTGCTCCAACGGGCATTATCATAAATTCTTGAATATCCACAGTATTATCAGCATGTTTACCACCATTTAATATATTCATCATAGGAACAGGAAGAACCTTAGCGTTAACTCCGCCTATATATTGATATAATGGTAAGCCAACACTATTTGCTGCCGCTTTAGCCACAGCAAGTGACACACCTAATATAGCATTTGCGCCAAGTTTAGATTTGTTTGGGGTACCATCTAATTCAATCATAAGTTTGTCTATGGCTACTTGATCAACAGCATCCATTCCTATTACTTCAGGGGCTATAATATTATTTACATTGTCTACAGCCTTTAGGACACCTTTACCTAGATATCTACTTTCATCGCCATCCCTTAATTCTATTGCTTCAAATGCACCTGTAGAGGCTCCGGATGGAACCGCAGCACGTCCTGTATAGCCCTCATCGGTAAGCACTTCCACTTCTACTGTCGGATTGCCTCTGGAATCTAATATTTCCCTTGCCAATATATCTACTATTTCACTCATTTTATTTTTTACTCCTTTCTTTCAATAAGGCTATTGCCTGTCATTTCCAATGGTTTAGATACATCCATCATGTCAAGCAATGTAGGAACTACATCGGCTAATCTACCGCCATCTCGCAATTTTGCATTAACGTGTGTATCATCTACTATTATAAAAGGTACAGGATTTGAAGTATGAGCTGTGAACGGTTCGCCTGTAACATAATCTACCATTTGCTCAGCATTGCCATGATCTGCTGTTATTATAGCCTTCCCTCCACGCTTGCGTACTGTCTCTATGACTCTACCAACACATTTATCTATTGCTTCAATAGCAGCTATAGCTGCTTCCATAATACCAGTATGTCCTACCATATCCGGATTTGCATAATTCATTATTATAACGTCGTATTTATCTGATTCGATTCTGCGTATAACCTCTTCTGTTACTTCAAAAGCGCTCATTTCAGGTTTCATATCATACGTTGCAACTTTTGGCGATGGTATGAGCACCCTATCTTCCCCCTCATTAGGGGTTTCAACGCCACCATTAAAGAAAAAGGTAACATGAGCATACTTTTCGGTTTCTGCTATACGCAGTTGTTTTAATCCTAAATGGCTTATATATTCCCCAAATGTGTTCTTTAGCTCCTGTGGAGGATATGCGAACAATATATTTTCGAATGTTGCATCATATTGTGTCATTGAAACAAAAAATACCGGAAAATAGCCATTTCCTCTTTCAAAGCCATCAAAATCAGGGTTTATGAAACTGCTAGTTAATTCACGAGCTCTATCTGCTCTAAAGTTAAAGAATATTATAGAGTCATTTGGTTTAACAGTAGCAACAGGTGCATTATCTTTTTCAATAATTGTCGGCACAACAAATTCGTCCGTTTCACCACGTTCATATGCCTTTTCCACTGCTTCCAACCCGCTAGCGGCTCTGTAACCTTCACCTAATACCATAGCATCATAAGCTCTTTTAACTCTATCCCACCGCTTATCGCGATCCATTGCGTAATATCGGCCCATAATAGTTGCTATACTGCCGATGCCAAGTTCATCCATTTTATTCTGCAACGCTTCAATATAAGTTTTAGCAGAGGATGGTGGAACATCGCGTCCATCCAGAAAGCAGTGAACATATACTTTTTGCAGACCATGCTGCTTTGCTAATTCAAGCAAGGCATATAAATGTTCTATATGGCTATGTACGCCGCCATCCGAAACAAGTCCCATTAGATGCAAAGCAGCATCATTGCGCTTTGCGTTTTCTACAGCAGCTAATAGCTGAGGATTTTTGAAAAATCCTCCTTCTTTTATATCCTTTGTTATTCGGACAAGGTCCTGATATACTATTCTACCAGCTCCCATATTAAGATGCCCTACTTCAGAATTACCCATTTGCCCTTCTGGCAAACCGACATCTAGACCACTTGCTTGTATAGTCGTGTGCGGATAATAATTCCAATAATTGGTTAAATTTGGCCTATTAGCTGCATAAATAGCATTTCCTTCTTTGTGTTTACTTACACCAAATCCATCCAATATAATTAACATAGATAAATTTCGGGGCATAATTTCTCCTTTCAACAGGACCTAACTATAGTAGCAAAATCTTGAGCCTTTAAACTAGCGCCGCCCACTAATGCGCCGTCTATATCCGGCATAGCTAGTATTTCAGCAGCATTTTGCGCATTAACGCTTCCTCCGTATTGTATGCGCACCTCATCAGCCACATTGCCATATAATCCTGTTATTATATCGCGTATAAATTTTATAACGTAATTCGCATCTGACGGAGTAGCATTTCTCCCTGTCCCTATAGCCCAAATAGGCTCATAGGCTACAATAAGGCGGCGCACTTCATCAACCTTTAAACCGCTTAAACCTTTTTCCACTTGCATTTTTACAACGTTTTCAGTTTTACCAGCCTCTCTTTGTTCTAATGTTTCGCCAACACAGACTATAGGAATAAGTTCATGTGAAAAAGCTGATATTACCTTTTTGTTGACAGTATCGTCTGTTTCTGCAAAGTATTGGCGCCTTTCAGAATGCCCTATTATAACATACTCAACCCCTATTTCCTTTAACATAGGAGCTGATACCTCACCAGTATAAGCGCCACTTTCTTCCCAATGCATATTTTGGGCGCCTAATTTTATATTAGAATTTTCTAACACAGTTTTAGCTGCTGGCAAACAAACAAAAGGCGGACACACAACCACTTCACAATTTGCATCCGCCACTAATGGCTTTATATGATCTATTAACGATTTTGCCTCGCTAGGTGTTTTATTCATTTTCCAATTTCCAGCTATAATAGCTCTTCGCATAAAAATACCTCACAAATTTTGTTTGCCCTCGCTCGAGCTTATCGAGCGAGGGAGAATAATTAAACTATTATTTATCATTTAATGCAGCAATACCAGGCAATTCTTTACCTTCTAAAAATTCTAATGAAGCCCCACCACCAGTAGATATGTGCGTTATTTTATCTGCATAGCCAAGCTGCTCTACAGCAGCAGCTGAGTCTCCACCTCCTACGATAGTGACACCTTGACACTTGCTCATGGCTTCTGCTATAGCCCTAGTGCCTACAGCAAATGGCGCAATTTCAAATACGCCCATAGGTCCATTCCATACCACCGTTTTAGCCTTTTCGATAGCTTGTGAGAATATCTTTATAGTTTCTGGACCTATGTCTACGCCTTGCCAACCGTCTGGCATAGCTTCGCTCGAAACAGTTTTATATTCTGTATCGGCTTTAAGTTCTTTAGCAACAACATTGTCAACAGGCAGTAATAACTCAACGCCCTTTTCTTTTGCTTTTTCCATAAGTTCTTTAGCCAAATCTATTTTATCTTCTTCCACCAACGAATTTCCTGTAGAATAGCCCATAGCTCTAAAGAACGTATAAGCCATTGCACCGCCTATTATTAAAGTATCAACTTTATCCAGCAGATTGTTTATAACACCTATTTTATCAGATACTTTAGCTCCGCCAAGAACCGCCACAAATGGTCTGTCAGGATTTTCTAAGGCCTTGCCCATTATATCTAATTCTTTTTTTATTAGATAACCTGCTACAGCTGGTAAGTATTTAGCAACACCGGCTGTAGAAGCATGGGCCCTATGAGCTGTCCCAAAAGCATCGTTAACATATATATCCGCTAAACTAGCTAATGCTTTCGCAAAGTCTGGATCATTTTTCTCTTCTTCAGCATGGAAACGAACATTTTCCAACAATACTACATCGCCAGGCTTCATAGCAGCTATACACGATTTCGCGCTTTCACCTATTACATCTTTAGCTAATGTAACAGGTTTACCCAAAAGTTCTTGCAATCTCTTAGCTACTGGCGCCATACTGTATTTTTCGTCAAACTTGCCTTTCGGACGGCCTAAATGGGATACTAAGATAACTTTTGCGTTATGCTCTATCAGGTATTTAATTGTTGGAAGAGCTTCTCTTATACGTCTGTCATCAGTAATGTTCCTATTTTCATCTAATGGAACATTAAAATCAACTCTTACAAGTACTCGCTTACCATTTACATCGATATCATCTATCGTTTTTTTGTTTAACATGGCTTTACAGTCCCTTTTCGATAACGTAATTCATTAAATCAGCTATCCTATTGGAATAACCCCACTCGTTATCATACCAAGCCACGACTTTAACCATATCATCATCCATAACCATGGTAAGCGAAGCATCCACTATAGTCGAACGTTCATCGCCACGGAAATCTACTGATACCAATGGCTCTTCAGTATAACCAAGTATGCCTTTCATCGGCCCCTCGGAAGCAGCTTTCAATGCAGCGTTTACCTCATCCGCCGTTACCTTCTTTTCTAAATCTGCTACAAAATCAACTATAGAAACAGTCGGCGTAGGCACTCTCATGGCAAAACCATTAAGTTTACCCTTCAATTCAGGCAATACCAATGCTACAGCTTTAGCAGCACCCGTAGTAGTAGGTATTATGGAAAGAGCAGCTGCTCTAGCTCTCCTTAAATCTTTATGCGGCAGATCCAATATCCTTTGATCATTAGTATAGGAGTGTACAGTGGTCATAAGGCCTCGCTTAATGCCAAAATTATTTAATAATACTTTAGCAACCGGAGCTAAGCAGTTCGTCGTGCATGAAGCATTAGATATGATGTTATGCTCTGCCGGATTATACTTTTCCTCATTAACACCCATAACTATAGTAATATCTTCTTCTTTTGCAGGAGCAGATATTATAACTTTTTTTGCACCAGCTTCTATATGCTTCGACGCTTTGTCCCTACTAGTAAAAAGGCCAGTTGATTCAAGCACTACCTCAACGCCCAAATCTTTCCATGGCAAATTCGCTGGATCACGCTCAGTTAATATTTTTATTTCTTTGCCGTTTATTACCAATGAATTTTCTTTTGCCTCTACATCGCCGTTAAATATGCCATAACAAGAGTCGTATTTCAAAAGATGTGCAAGTGTTTTAGAATCAGTTAAATCATTTATAGCTACTACTTCCATATCGGGATACTTGGCCAATATAGCCTTAAAAGCATTCCTGCCTATACGGCCAAAACCGTTTATACCTATTTTTACAGACATAACTAAACCCTCCATTTTATGTAATTTAAGCCATGCTATGCATGGCCGTCTTCATCGTTAATATTCTATCATACTAAGCGCTATAATTCAATATTTGCGCGGCATAAAATTCATCTGTGCTATAATACGTATTTAAAAATCTATATCTTTTTTTCTTTTTTCAGACGATGGAATAGCCATATTATCTCTATATTTAGCAACAGTGCGACGAGATATCTTAATCCCTTTTTTATTTAAAGCCTTTGTTATTGCATTGTCACTTAAAGGTTTTAATGGGTTTTCGCTGGTTATAATCTCGGTTATTAATTCTTTTATGGCCGCAGAAGAAATACTTTTACCTTCAACAGTATTAATTCCACTTGCAAAAAAGAATTTCATATCAAATAATCCTCTGGATGTTTGCATATATTTACCACTTATTGCCCTACTTATGGTAGATTCATGCATTCCAACAATGTTAGCAATATCCTTGAGCGTTAACGGCCTTAAGAATTTTATACCTCTTTCAAAAAATTCTTTTTGCTGTTCCACAATCGCCGAAGCCGCTTTTTGCAGGGTAATATTCCTTTGTTCTACACATCGCATTAACCACAATGCTTCTTGCATTTTCTGAGAAACGTATGAAGTAACAGATTCGTCTGCTTCATCCATATTTAACAATTTCTTGTAAAACTGATTTATGCGCAAAACAGGCATAACATTATTATTTAACGTTACAAAATATTCATTTTCGTGCTTGGTCACTATAATATCTGGTACAATATATTTCAGTGCATTGCCGCTAGCAAACCCCCTGCCAGGCTTAGGCTCTAATTGCCTTACTATTTCACTTATTTCTTGAACGCGTTGAATAGATAAACCGAATTGTTTTGCTATATGATTTAATCTGTTTTCCGATAATTCGCGTAATGCACCCAGTATAACGCCTTGTATATCGCTTGTAAGTAAACCTTTTCTGCGAAGCTGAATAATAAGGCATTCCCTTAAACTACGCGCCGCCACGCCGGGAGGATCTAACTGTTGAATAATGGATAGTACTTTAGAAACCGTTTGCCTATCTATACCAAGTATCTCAGCTATTTCATATTTAGAAAGGTTTATATATCCGTTATCGTCTAAATTTTCTATTATATAATGGGCTATTCTCATATCGGTTTCAGAAATATCTAAGAAAATGAGTTGACTCAATAGATAGTTTTGTAAAGATTCTTCATAATTATCGAGATTTTCATAATATAAATCATTTTTATGTCCGTCTTTTACAATATAGCTGTTATCATAGTAATCTTCATCAGTAAAGTAATCATCCCAATCAGCTGGCGAATCTTCAACATAATCGGCTAAAGAATCTTCAATAACAGCGTTCAGGCTATCATCCATTTCTAACAATGGATTGGACTCTACTTGTACACGCAAATATTCATAAAGTTCTATACATGGTAGCTGAAGTATTTCTAAGCCTTGTTGAATTTGTGGTGTTATTATTAACCGTTGGGATTGTTTTAAGCGCTCATCTATATTTGTTTCCATTTTAACCACTTTCTAACCGAGAATATACTTTATAAACATAAAGCTCTATTTAATTAGATTAAATAGAGCTTTATGTTTATTGGTGGAGACGAAGAGGCTCGAACTCTCGACCCCCACAATGCCATTGTGGTGCTCTCCCAACTGAGCTACGTCCCCATAAACCTGTCATACTTTATGTCTCGCTGACAATTGTTATTATACAAATTAATCATTCTTATGTCAATACCTGTTTCTCCGATTGTTATTTATCAGACGGATAATATTTAAGCTTTTAGTAGAGGTTCACCTTAAACCTCTACTAAATTGCAAATTTAATAACTTGTAGCAATCTTTATTCTATATAATCAAATTCTAGTGCACCTATTTTGACTGTATCCCCATCTTTAATCCCTTGCTCCTTTAGCGTTTCAAAAACGCCATTGTTTTCAAGGACTTTTTGTAAATACGCAAATGAATCTGGATCATCGATATTTACCATGCGAAGCAGCTTGTCTATAAGACTGCCTTCCAAAATATAAATGCCGTCATCCTTTCTTACTTCATAGCTTAATTTTTTAGTATAGCTGTATAAAGTTTCTTCTTGCTCTACCACAAATTTCTTGGATTGAGGAAGATTTTCTAGCATTACCGTTATCTCGTTTAACACTGGCTCAAAACCTTTGCGTGCAGCTGCAGATACAGGAAATATCTTATACCCATCTCTCTCTACAGTTTCTTTCAAACGTTTGAAATTATCTTGGGCTTCTGGCAAATCCATTTTGTTAGCTAATACTATTTGGGGTTTTTGAGCTAAATCTTCATTATAAAGATTCAACTCTTCATTAAGCTTACAGAAATCATCTACAGGATCACGACCTGACATACCCGAGACATCTACAACATGTAATAAAAGTCGCGTTCTTTCTACATGGCGCAAAAATTCGTCGCCTAATCCTACGCCTTCGTGAGCACCTTCTATCAATCCGGGTATATCAGCAATTACAAAGCTCTTTCCGCTTCTGGCATAAGCTACTCCTAAATTCGGAGATAAGGTGGTAAATGGATAATCTGCTATTTTGGGTTTTGCCGATGTCAGTATCGATAATATAGTAGATTTACCTGCATTAGGAAAACCTACTAATCCTACATCTGCAATCAGTTTTAGCTCTAATATAATCCATCGCTCCTGTCCTGGTTCACCTTGCTGAGCAAAACGAGGAGCTTGGCGCACGGATGTAGTAAAGTGCGCATTGCCTTTCCCTCCTTTACCGCCTCTAGCTACCACAAGCTGTTGGCCATCTTCCGTTAGATCACCAATTATGTTTCCAGACTCAGCATCTATTACAACCGTGCCAATTGGAACTTTAATTATGAGATCTTCCCCCGTTTTTCCATGCATATTGCTCCCCTGTCCATGATGACCACGTTTAGCTTTATAATGGATTTTATATTTAAAATCCATTAAGGTACTCATGTTTTTATCGGCTTGAAGTATTATATTGCCGCCTCTTCCTCCATCGCCACCATCTGGACCACCGCGCGGAACATATTTTTCTCTTCGGAACGATATAGCTCCGTTCCCACCGTCACCCGCTTTAACATATATCTTTGCTCTATCTACAAACATATTATATATAAAACACCTCATGCATAAGCAAAATTAAAGGCCGCACAGCTCTATGCTGTGAGACCTTATTTCCTAACCCGACTTATTATTGTGCTATAGACCGTTCATAAACGCTCGCTACAGTCTTATCGCGACCTTTTTTCTCAAATTTAACTACGCCATCAATTTTAGCAAATAAGGTATCATCGCTACCTTTGCCCACATTTACGCCTGGATGAATCTTGGTCCCCCGCTGTCTGACCAATATATTGCCAGCTAAAACGAACTGCCCATCAGCCCTTTTGACCCCCAGACGTTTAGATTCGCTTTCTCTACCGTTTCTAGTACTGCCCATGCCCTTTTTATGAGCAAATAATTGCAAATCTATATACCACATCAAATGTCATTCTCCTTTCTCAAAAACTTTTATATATTCTTTATAACCTTGTTCTATGTTCCTTAAACCCAATTCCATAGCTTCTAGTAGCAATTGAACATCATGTTGGCCTATATAATCCACAGGTAAAGCGCAATCCATATTACCTTTGTCCAGTTTCAATGTAATAGGTACTTTCAATAAATGTTGTAGGGCTAGCGCGATAGTCTGTGCCAGCATCGATACCGCCGCACACACAATATCACTGCCTTCTTGCGCATAACCAGCATGACCAGTTATGAAAAACCGTTTTATAAAACCCGCATTAGTTTTATAAATTTCTACTGATATCATAAGATTATAGATGTTATACGCACTTTCGTATATGGCTGACGATGCCCTTGCTTTTTGCGATAGTCTTTTTTAGGCTTATACTTAAAAATCGTTATTTTAGGGCCCTTGCCATGTTCAAGTACTTGAGCTTGAACAGACGCACCTTCTATAATCGGTTTGCCTATCTTGACATCGTTATCATCTGACACCAGTACCACTTCGTCAAATGTAACGGTTTGCCCTTCATCGGCTCTGAGTTTTTCCATCTCGATTATATCGCCCTCTTTGACTTTATACTGCCTACCGCAAGCTTTTATAATAGCGTACATGTTTTACCTCCTCTAACCAGTCTCGCCGAAATAAGGCAAAATTTTCAAGCCTTTTCCGAGCGGCTACTTGCGTTATTTTACCACATTGCTATTAAAGCTGTCAATATAACGTAAAATGTTATATAATGCTTTTTATGAAAACAGTACTTTATTGGTAATTGATTAAGATCATGTAGATAGACGGAGGAATATCGATGCAAAATACTATATCCTTTGGCACCGCTTCTGAAGATGAACGGTTGGCTATTACCATAGCTCAAAAGCTTATGCAAGCAGGTGCGCGATGCTATCTTGTCGGCGGGGCTGTAAGGGACAGACTTCTTGGCATATATACTACGGATATAGACATTGAGGTATATGGTCTAACGTATGATCAAATAGCCGAAATAATAAGCCCTATTGTACGCGTTGATTTAGTAGGCAAACAATTTGGGGTTTTAAAGGTTTATGGTCATAATATTGACATAGCTCTTCCTAGGATAGAAAAAAACATCGGTGTGGGCCATAAAGACTTTGAAGTGCTTGTGGATCCAAATCTTGATATATATGAAGCATCGCGGCGTCGGGATTTCACTATAAATGCCATTATGTTGGATTTAGCAACTATGGAACTTATTGACCCGCATAATGGGCTTAGGGATTTGCAAGCAAAAATTCTACGTCACGTCGATGACAATACGTTTGCCGATGATCCACTACGTGTATATCGCGCGCTTCAATTCGCAGGACGTTTAGAATATGAAATTGCCCCTGAAACACTAACTTTATGTAAAAAAATAGATACCTCGGCTCTCCCAAAGGAAAGAATATACAACGAGTTTAAAAAATTATTTTTGTACGCAAACACACCATCAGCGGGATTAAAATATATGCCAGATCTAGGCCTTATGCCGCATTATCCAGAACTAGAGTCACTTATAGGTAATCCCGAGGATCCCATGTATCATCCTGGTGAACGCGATACGTGGGATCATACACTTATGGTTATAGATTATGCAGCTTCGTTACGCAAAAAAAGCATGCAACCTGAAGTTTTAATGTGGGCAGCCCTTTGCCACGATGTCGGCAAACCTTACGTTACTAAAGTATCGAAAAACGGTAGAGTCTGCGCAAGAGAACACGATGTAATAGGCAAAAAGATAGCAGAACAACTTATGCATAGGATAACCGAACATAAACGCCTTATAAAAGCAGTCTTGCCTCTGGTAGAGTTCCACATGCAACCGATTTTACTATATAAAAGAAGGCATAAGGTAACCGATGGGCAACTAAGGAGATTGGCTAATAGTGTAAACTATCATGAACTTTTATTACTATCCGAGGCAGATACAATGGCAAAAAAGTACAGCCCCGTTTCCAACGAACATATAACATGGTTAAGAAGCCGTTTTGAATCCTTAGGTCTGGTGCCAGGACAAAAAATAAAGCCCATAGTTCAGGGTAAAGACCTTATAGCTATGGGCTTGCAGCCCGGTGAGCAATTTGCAAAGTTACTTCAAGAAGCATATGAATATCAGCTTGACGGGATGCCGAAAGAAAAAATATTAGAAATATTATGCAAGAAAATCAAATCATCATAACATATGCGGCAATATGACAGTGCCATGCCATCCTATAGCTGCACATGCATCTACAAACTCTTGTGGGTCAGCAGTATTTTCAGCAAACATGCCATAATGCATGGGTACTGCAACCGGGGGCCTTACAATAGCTACAAATTGTGCTGCTTGCTGCGCTGTCATATTACCCCATCTTCCATTTATAGGTACAAACATTATATCTGGCTTTAGATTACTGACCTCATCCGTAACATCCTTAGTGTATTCAGAATCACCTGTATGATATAAAACATGTGTAAAATCATTTATTATTACACCTATAGCATCCCTATATTTGCCTGAATCATGGTCGGCTCTGACTGCTCTTAAAGATAGGCCATTAATGATTTTCTCCTGCCCTCTATCTAGCACCTCAAATCTGCTACTAGATAATCCCAATGCCAAATAATGCTCGAGACATGATGTTGGCCCTACAAAAATAGCGTTACTTTTATTATAAAGCGGAATTATAGTATCGGGATCAAAATGGTCGAGATGATCATGAGTGGTTATAACCACATCACATTTTAAGTCTTCCGGTTTTACAACTATATCGCTTAATCTATGCAAACCCTCGGCATTTTCTACTGAATGCGAAAGATATGGATCTATGCACAAAATAACTCCACGTGATAAAACAAATGAAAATCCAGCTTGACCTAACCATTTCATAACCATACTCATTGTCAATCCTCCTCAAACACACCTTTAATTTTTAAACCGCACTGTAAACAATGCATTTTCTTCATTCCGACTGCTTTCGGTATATCTCTTCTATCTATTAATAAATTACCACAATTTGGACAATAAGTATTATCGTCTACACCATTAACGTTGCCTAAATATACATAGGGCAGATTGTTTAAAGCGATTTCTCTTAACTTTAATAAAGTTTTTATCGGAGTAGGCGGCAATACCATCTTATAACTTGGAAAATAACGAGAGAGATGAAGCGGCATATCTTTATCAATTGATGCAACCCATTTAGAAAGTTTTTCCATCTCTTGTTCGCTATCATTTAATCCTGGAACTATAAGCGTAGTCAGCTCTACATGACAACTAACAGCGGAAATTTCTATCGTTCTTAAAACAGGATTTAATGCACCCTTACATGTTTTTTTATAATAATCGTTATTGAAGCTTTTTAAATCTATGTTCATAGCATCAACAAAGGGTAACAAGTCTTTTAAGGGCTGCTCTTCTATAAAACCATTAGTTACAAGTACATTTTTTAATCCAGCTTGTTTAATTTTTTTAGAACATTCCAATACATATTCATACCAAATCAGTGGTTCATTATACGTATAGGCAATACCTATATTGTCTTTAGTGTTACTACATAGCTCTACTAATTCATCAGACGATATTTCTCTAGTAGGAGCTTCTTGATGAGCTATGGCCCAATTTTGACAGAATTGGCAGTGGAAATTACATCCTATAGAACCTACCGATAAGACATAACTACCCGGCAAAAAATGATAAAGCGGTTTTTTTTCTATCGGATCCAACATCACAGAAGATATTCGTCCATATGAAGTTAAAAAAAGATGTCCTTCTATGTTCTTACGTACCCGGCATATACCGGCTTTATCCGGCCTTATCTTGCAGTGATGAGGGCATAAAAAACACTGTACAACATCATTATCCAATTTTTCATAATAACAAGCTTCTTTCATTTATTTATGCCTTTCTACTGTAAAACGCTCTATAGTATATGGCTCACTCGGCCGTATACCGGCTTTTTGTAAAGCTATTGATATTTGCTGTTCTGGAGTATTTATACCATCTAAATCCGGTAGTAAAACACCGCTTCTATAGCCACGCCTAACTATTACGCCATAACGTTTAGGGTCTAATTCATCTATAGAATTTACAGGTTCAGGCGGATTTAGAATATCTACTGAATATTCTAAATCGTCTAATTCATCCTCTTCTATAGGCATAAAACGGGGATCACGTGTACTAGCACTTATAGCATTATGAACAATCTCCGAAGCGACGTTATCATATACAGGACTTATAGTGCCTATACAACCCCTAAGCTCGCCATTTTTATGAATTGAAACAAAAGCTCCTGCTTTTTTATTAAACATCTCTTGAGGAAGATCGTTGCTGGGTTTTATAATTTTACCTTCTCTTATATAGGTTTCAACGGCTTGGCGGGCCAAAGCTACATAAGGGTCTTCATTATCTCTGATTCGTTTCATTGTAGAAAAACGCTTGTCGAGCAATTTATTCAAAAATTCTCTATTGCGTGATTTGTTTCCAGGTTTTATTGCTACTACTCCATACCCTACTCCAAATGGCCCTTCATGTGACAGTATCTCAGCATGGAACTCATAACCGTCTAGTGCACCTAACATAGCCACTATCGAACGCATCCCACATTCAGCTGCTTCCTCTATGAGCTGTTTATTCATTCCTAATACAGCTTCGACATCGCTTTTTGCTAAAAAATCGAGTAAGCGTTCGTCAAATTCTTTTCCACGAGGTGTATACCCATTTGGTGAATTAGGCGTAAGTTTGTGCGATAAATCACCGCTAGCTATTATGACAACATCTTTATCACCATCCTCGATAGCTAACTGCATAGCTTTGCCAAATATATATATTTCTTCATAAGACAAGAAGCCATAAGTTATATGAACCAATTGTGGTATGTGATAGCGTTTTTCTACGAAGTACAAAGGTACAAGAGCACCATGGTCTAGGCTGTTATCTATACCATATCGTGCCATTGTACGCCCGTCTAAAAGCACGCACTGTATGCCATTGCGTGCAGCTTCTTCGGCAATAGCCATAGTAAGACCCCTGTCGATACTATAGGAAAGTTTCACTTGCGGAGCTCTAAAGGTTCCAAGATCTCCTGCAATGATACTTTCATAGTATAACGCCATGGCATCTCTAAAAACCGGCCCATGAGGCGTAATAATAATTACATCATCAGGCTTAAGCGCTGATATGCGCTTTGCACATTCGTCCATAGCATGTGCCGTATTCCTAATTTCTACCTCTTCGCCACGGCCGACCTCCGGTACTATTATCGGAGGATGTGGCATAACAAAGGTACCTAAAATTTTGCCCATGGCATGTTCACCTCTTACTATTTTATAATTTGAAATTAAAAGTTTTTTATAAGATTAGCCATTTCTATAGCTGTCATAGCAGCATCCGCACCTTTATTGCCGGCTTTGGTCCCAGCCCTTTCTATTGCTTGTTCAATATTATCCGTTGTAAGTACACCAAAAGACACTGGTACACCTGTAAACAATGAAACTTGCGCTATGCCTTTTGACGTTTCGGCAGCTACATAATCAAAATGCGGCGTAGCGCCTCTTATGACAGCACCCAAACAAATAACAGCATCATATTTCCCTGATTCTGCCATACGTTTCGCTACAACCGGTAATTCAAATGCACCGGGAACCCACGCAATTTCAATTGCTTCATCGCTGACATCATGGCGATTCAAAACATCCAATGCCCCACTTAACAATTTATTCGTTATAAACTCATTAAAGCGGCTTATAACTATACCCACTCGCAGACCTGTGCCTATAAGCTTTCCTTCATATACTTTCATTATAAATCCTCCCTATCGCAAAAATTCAATATATGTCCCATTTTTTCTTTCTTTGTCTCTAAGTAGCGTTTGTTCATATCATTTGGTGCTATTTCCAAAGGTACACGCTCCACTATTTCAATGCCGTAACCAGCTAAACCTACAACTTTCTTGGGATTGTTTGTTAGTAATCTGAGCTTTCTCACTCCTAAATCCACTAATATTTGTGCTCCCTCGCCATAATCTCTTAAGTCTGCAGGAAATCCCAGGGCAAGATTCGCTTCTACCGTATCCTTTCCCTCCTCTTGTAACTTATATGCTCTGAGCTTATTGACCAAACCTATACCTCTGCCTTCTTGTCGCATATACAAAACTATCCCACGGCCCTCTTTTTCTATTTGCTGCATTGCATATCGCAACTGATCGCCACAGTCGCAGCGCAATGATCCAAAAACATCTCCCGTCAAACATTCAGAATGTATACGCACCAAAACAGGCTGTCCATCACTTATATCACCCTTTATGAGCGCTACATGGTGGTCATGATTAATCAGGCTTTCATAAGCCACAATTGAAAAATCCCCATATTTAGTTGGTAAATACACTGGTTCAGTAACACGCTTAACCAATCTTTCATTCTTGCGCCTATAAGTTATTAAATCTGCTATGGTTATTAACTTTAAACCATGTTTCTTTGCAAACTCATAAAGCTCGGGCAAGCGAGCCATAGTACCATCCTCGTTCATTATTTCACATATTACGCCAGCAGGATATAAACCTGCAAGGCGCGCTAAATCCACAGCAGCTTCTGTATGTCCTGCGCGTATCAGCACTCCGCCTTCTTTAGCCTCTAACGGAAATATATGTCCAGGTTTTACCAAATCATCCGGACCAGTCTTCGGATCTATAAGCACTTTTATTGTAAGTGCTCTTTCATAAGCAGATATACCCGTAGTCACACTTTTTGCATCTACTGATATAGTAAATGCTGTGCGCTGATGTTCTGTATTTTCATTTACCATAGGAGGTAAATTAAGCTCTTTTAAGCGTTGAGGCATCATAGGTACGCATATAAGACCCCTACCGTATTTCGCCATGAAATTTATAGCTTCAGGTGTTACTTTTTCAGCAGCCATCACGAGGTCCCCTTCGTTTTCGCGATCCTCATCATCAACCACAATAACCATTTTCCCATTTTTTATGTCTTCTAGCGCTTCTTCAATCGTATTAAAAATTATTTCCATAAAAACATCTCCATTCTATATAAAACCGTTGTTCCTTAAGAAATCTTTATCAAAAACTTGATCAAGCGGTCGCCGCTCAACATCAATATTTAAAAACTTAGCCACATAACGGCCAATCATATCGCACTCTATATTTACATGATCTCCCGTTTTCTTCAATGCTAACGTCGTCTGTTGCGCCGTATGTGGTATTATAGAAACATCAAAACTTTCACCTGCGATTTTCGCTATGGTTAGACTTATGCCATCTACGGAAACAGAACCTTTCTCTACTATATAGCGTATTATCTCAGCATCAGTAGTTATCGACAACCATAAAGCATTTTCTTCGCGCCACATGCGTTTTATTGTTCCTATACCATCTACGTGGCCGCTTACAATATGCCCACCCAAAAAATCTTTAAGCGTAAGCGCTGGTTCTAAATTTACTGGATCACCAGTTCTTAATTCAAATAATGTCGTACGCCTTACGGTTTCCGGAGTAGCGTCAGCCTGAAAAGTATCTTTTCCCTTATTAGTAACAGTCAGGCAAACACCATTTGTACAAATGCTATCGCCTACAGAAATTTTCGATATTAAAATTGGTGCCTCTATAGAAATACGAACCGATTGCACACCTCGTTTTATTTCACGTACACGGCCCACTTCTTGTATTATCCCAGTAAACAAATAAACACCCCCCTGTTCTCAAAAGTATCCTTCTATAAGCACATCATCTTTAAAGCGCTTTGTCATTATGTCTTTAAGAACTTTGACATCTTGCATTTGTTTTGCACCTTCACCTTCTAAGGCTGAAATAGCGCTTCCACCGACTAATTTCGGTGCTATGAAGACCATAGCTTTATCAACAATATTATTCTTTATCGCATTACCAGCTAAAGTTGGTCCACCCTCTATTAATACACTGTCTATCTCCCTATTGTGAAGCTCTTTCATAAGGCTTTTTAAGTCTATTTTATCAACGCCTTCAGTTACTATGACATCTGCTCCTTTTTCTATCAACGCTTTCACACGTTCATGTCCCGCAGCTTTAGACACAGCTATTATGCTCTTTCCTTCCTCCATATTAAGCACTTTGGCATTTAAAGGAATGCGTGCTAAACTATCTGCAATAATTCTCACCGGCTGTTTTTCCACGGCCACTTCAGGTAACCGAACAGTCAACATAGGATCATCGGCCAAAACTGTACCTATTCCAGCCAAAATAGCTGAAACCCTATACCGCCACCAATGCACATACCCTCTGGAAATTTCATTCGTAATCCACTTTGAATCGCCGGTTGCAGTAGCAACCTTACCATCTATAGTCATAGCACATTTCCATATCACAAACGGCATATCTGATGTTATATATTTTATAAACACTTCATTTAAACGCTTTGCCTCGTTTTCCATAACACCCACTATGACATTTATTCCAGCTTGTTTAAGCATTGCTATACCTCTGCCAGACACACGAGGGTTAGGATCTTCCATAGCTATTATAACTTCTTTTATTCCAGCTTTTATAACAGCTTCAGCGCAAGGTGGTGTACGGCCAAAATGGCTACATGGTTCAAGCGTAACATACATTGTAGCCCCAGCAGCCTGTTCGCCTGCCTGCTTTAGAGCCATTACCTCAGCATGTGGCTGCCCAGCTTTCTTATGGTAACCTTCACCAACAACACGTCCATCTTTCACAACTACGGCGCCAACAAGAGGATTAGGATTAACGGTACCCCATCCAAAGCGAGCTAACTCTAATGCCCTTTGCATAAATATTTCATGTTGCACTAATTATTTACCCTCCAAAACGTCTATTAATAAAAGCCCCCTGAAGTTCGAAAACTTCAGGGAGCTAAAAATTCTATCTAACCAAAAATAATACCTTCTTCCATCCGGACTATAACCGTCGGCCCCGGAATTTCACCGGATCTGCTGCTAAGCAGCTCGCGGGCTTTACCGCCGGTAGGGAATTACACCTCTCCCTGAAGATCTCTGCACTTATTCTATCACGTTTTAACCATTATATCAATGACTAATTGTTTTTCATAGTGTACATCTATGCTCAAGCAGTCTATCTTCATATGCGTATTTTATCTTTTATAAAGCATAGCAGTAGCATGAGCTGCTATTCCCTCATTCCGGCCAATAAACCCTAATCCTTCATTAGTAGTAGCTTTTATGTTTATAGAATTCACACTAATACCCAGTACAGAAGCAATATTACGCCTCATATGCCACACATATGGGGCCATTTTAGGCTTTTCCGCCAACAAAGTCACGTCTACATTATTTATGATATAATTTCGGGCTTTAGCTATTTCCATCACTTCTCTCAATAATTCCATGCTCGATATTCCTCTATAAGAATCATCATTATCAGGAAAATGTTTACCGATATCTCCACAAGCCATGGCCCCTAAAATTGCATCTATTAAAGCATGAAGCAAAACATCAGCATCGGAGTGGCCAAGTAACCCATATGAATATGGTATCCTCACACCCCCTAAAACGAGTTCCCTGTCTGCCGCTAAGCGATGCACATCATACCCTATACCAACGCGACAGTTAACTAATAGTTTATCTAATGAGCATTTTTGTTCATTAAGCAATATTTCCGCTACAGCCACGTCTTCTGGAGTTGTAATTTTTATATTGCTATAATCGCCCATAAATACTTTAACATCGCCCCCCATATGCTCAACTAACGCAGCATCATCCGTTCCTACATATCCTTCTTTAGCAGCCAACATATGTGCTTGCATTATAAGCTCATATTTGAAGATTTGAGGGGTCTGTATAGCCCATAAAGTTTTTCTATCTAGAGTTATAGATACATCTCCTCGTTCATCAACTTGTTTAATTGTATCTTTAACAGGAATACCAGGTATAGCAGCCCCATATTTTAGACCAATTTCCAAACCATTATATATTATATCCTGTGTAACGAATGGCCGCGCTCCATCATGAATAACAACTATATCGGTATCAACTGGAAGAACGCTAAGGCCATTAAAAACAGAATACTGCCTTTCAGTCCCCCCAGCTACAACTTTTATATCCTCATAAAATCCATAATAATCAGATAACCATTTTTCATAATCATCAATACGCTCTCGTGGGACGACAAGAACTATAGGAGCTATTTCTATACAAGCTAAAAAAGTGTCTAATACATGTGCTATAGCAGGTTTACCACCTAAATTAAGAAATTGCTTATCCAACCCTTTCATCCGCTCAGCCTTTCCAGCTGAAACTATTATAGCCGACACATTCATATCGCATTCCTCAATGACAGTTATTTGGCAAACGTTACTATTCTTTTTATAATTGCCATTACCAAATTATATCATAGGCTCTATAAACTTTAAATCTTCAATTTGCAAGCCTCTATAAATTACAAACTAAATAGGCTTTATTGCATTAACCTAATCCTATATCCTTTTTCTTCCCCCAAATATATACTGCTAAACATGAGACTGCACCAATAATACCAGAAACTACAAAAGTAATACCGGCGCCATAATATTGCGATAACGCACCTGTATACATCGAACCCACTGTCGTCATCCCCGAAAACACTAACGTATAAAAACTCATAACTCGGCCTCTTATATAGTCTTCCGAATTTATCTGTATAGTTGTATTGCATGTAGCTGTAAATCTAATCATAAAAAAGCCGGTAATGGCTATAAATACCATTGCTAAGAAATAATTATGCATTAACCCCAGAATTGTTTCGAATAACGAAACGCCAGCTGCCCCAATGAAAAGCATTTTAATCTGCGGTCCAGAACGTGCTCTGGTCGCAAGAGTCAATGCCCCTGTCAAAGCACCTATACCCATTGCGGACATAAGAATACCGTATTGAGACGCATCCATACCAAGGTCAATTTTTGTAAATACTGGTACTAGTACATTGAAATTCAGCACAAACACATTTATGAAAAGCATAAGAAGCATTGCCGTATATATTTTAGGTGTTCTAAAGACATATTTAAAGCCTTCTGCCATATCTTCCATAACCGAAGATTTTTTCTTTACTATATGTTTTTCTTCTTTTACATTCATCATAATAAGCCCTATTATTACCGCTATATAAGACAAGCCATTTAAAAAGAAGCACAATCCTATTCCCAAATATCCGATCAGTATACCTGCCAAAGCAGGACCTGCTATTCTCGCAAGGTTAAAGACAGATGAATTTAAGGCTATAGCATTAAGCAAATCGTCCCTTCCCACCAATTCAATCATAAGCGATTGCCTAGATGGATTATCAATCGTATTAAGTATGCCAAGCATTGTAGCTAGTATAGCAACATGCCAATACTGTACTTTATTAGTAAATGTGAGGATTGAAAGTATAAACGCAATTGCCATCAAACCAACCTGAGCAAAAATAACTAATTTTCGTTTCGGAAAACGATCTACATATACTCCAACGAAAAGAGCTAAAAGCAATACAGGAAGTGTCTGTAGCGTGTTTATAAGTCCTAACAGAAAAGGCGAGTTTGTAATTTTGAGCACAAGCCAGGCTTGCCCGACATTTTGCATCCATGTGCCGACCAACGAAATGCATTGGCCAAACCAAAATAAACGAAAATTTCTATGTGCAAGAGCCGGAAATGAATATTTAAGCCGTTCTGATAAATTCGTATAGCATCACCTCTGTATCAGTTATTTTTAATAGCAAGTGACAACATAGCGGTAAATTGTCGTCTACCGCTATGATCCAATTTATAAAACTGCCAAAACTATAATTTACAAACCTTCTGTTTTAGCTTCATAATCGTCACCGGAATTTGTATCATTGTCGTAGCTATCCTCTATAAATTCAAGCATCGGGCTGGGTCCGCGCATATAAGATATTATAGCAGCAAATATTGTAATAGCAAAAGATATGCCAAACGCTAAACGTAATCCAGTTATAAATTCATTTATCGCAATACCGCCAGCAGCTCCACCACTACCCGTAAAGATTTCCTGCATTGCCTGAGAAGTCATACTCGACGATGTCGTAGCCATAGCCAATGCTATACTTACTACAGAGCCAGCATTATTGAGCATAGTTCTAGTACCTGCCGCAATGCCGCGCCGATCAGTTGGAACATTACCCATTATAGCACTAGTATTAGGCGAATTAAACAAACCAGAGCCTCCGCCCATTATTACCATCCATATAATCAACTCACTTATAGGCGTATTAGTACTTATCCGAGTAAATCCAAGCAACCCTATTGCTGATATTAAAAGACCTACCGTGCTTAGCCCACGCGAACCATATTTATCAGATAATATACCGCTTATGGGTGCCACTATCATCATTGCAAGAGCAAATGGCGCCAATAAGACACCTGCTTGTAGTGGCGTCATACCTTTTATGCCATGAAAATAAAATATAAGCAAAAATGTCACAGCGCCGCGGCCTATACTATTCAAAAGCGTACTAGTATAAGCAAATGCTAACAAGCGGCTTTCAAAAAGTCGCAAATCCAACATAGGCTGTTCGACCCTTTTCTCTATCCAAATAAAACCCAATAATAGTATTATTGCGCCGATAAACGAGCCCAAAACAAGCGGTGACATCCAGCCGCTCATTCCACCCATAGATAGAGCTAGTAGCAAAAAGAACAAACCCAGCACAAAAGTTATGGTACCAGGATAATCAAGCTTTTGTCCTTCCGGCAATTTCTCTATTTCTTTTAACTGCAAAGCTGCCCATATAGTTCCTATCACACCTATAGGTACATTAAACCAAAATATCCATTGCCATCCAAAATTTGTCAAAAAGCCGCCTATTATTGGTCCTACAGCGCTACCAACAGCTATAACCATGCTATTTATACCTAATGCTCTCCCCAATTCTTCTTTTGGAAACGCATCAGTAACTATAGCTGTACTATTAGCTAACATCAAAGAACCGCCTATGGACTGAATAAGCCTAAATATTAAAAGCTGCGCGCCTGTATGTGCAAAGCCGCATATAAGCGAACCAAATGTAAGTATTCCAAATCCTGTAACATACAAGGCTTTGCGACCGTATATATCAGCAATTCTGCCAAATGTTGGCACCAATATAGTTATAGAAAGCATGTACCCCATCAATACCCACATTATCAGGGACATGCTCGCGTTCAATTCCTTCATTATTATTGGAAGCGCTATCATCATCGTACTACCATTAAGAACCGAAACAAACGCACCTAAAGTAGTACAAGAAAGCGCAATCCATTTATAGTTTTTATTAATCACTATTTACTCCTCCGTTTCAGCCAGGTATTTTTTTAATTTTTCTATTCTCTTACTATACAATTCTTTTGTTTCTTTAAGCCTTTCAATTCTTTTGTCTATTACCTCCATTTGCTCAGATAATATGCTTATACATTCATTCACCATATGTTCTGCTTCTTTTTTTGGTGTATTTCTGGTTTTTATAGTATTTATTATACTTTCTGCCTGTGTTATACGTTTTATTTCTGCCAGTGGGAAACCTAAATATTCTTTTAAGTATTTTATATGCGATAGCAGCATAACTGTATCGTCATCATAAAGCCTATAGCCACTTTCCGTGCGATTAGGCGGTCTAATAAGCCCTACTTCCTCATAATATCTAATAGTTCTTTTTGTTAAGCCTGTTTTTGCCGCTACTTCATCTATAGTATATTTGCCCTCATTCATTTTTATCATCACGCTCCGTAAAAATTATAATACTGTTTAACGTTTACGTCAACGTTAATGTTGCGTTAACTTGCAATCCGTAATTTATAAAAGCTTCTCTCTGTAAGCAATACAAAGCTCCATATTGCTGATGAAATATTATAGCTTTATTTACGCCGCTTACATACATACTATAATATATAATATAAATAAATTACGAATCGCAGAGGATATTCTTAAATACTTGCATTTGGATATTATCCATAATAAAATATAAACATATGTTTATATTTTATTATGGAGGTGAGAGGATGATATATATCAGAACTTAAAAAGCTTTTACTTAATAAAAAATGCAGCCAATTTGGCTCGATATACATATTTATTTTTATAATTGCTTTTACTACGCATTATGCAAGTTTTTAATTAATGACTTGCATAATGCAATCAGGAAGCATTAAAATCTTTTATATCGATCACAAATATTAATTACTGGTATGGGGTATTTAAAATTAATTTATTATGACATTATTTTTTGCTTGCATCCAAGATGATACCTAGCTTATGCAACTTACATGAAACTTTTTAAAACAGTTGAACCTCTATTTGCATCATGCTATAATAAGCCGATAAGTTTAAGTGTTATAAATCGCCTACATATTTATGCATAAACATAACGGCATTTATGCATTTATCCTTATTGATTAAAAATTTTTTAGGAGGAAAATAACATGACTAAACTAAATAAGAAATTGTCCTTACTACTAGCAGTAGTCATTTTGCTAAGCATCACATTAATAGGATGTGGATCAAAAAATACCACTGATGAAAATGCTCAGAATTCTACGGAAGATGCAGAATACAATAAGCTCATTGCTAAATTACCAACAATCAAATTTTTAGTTGACGATAGTGACGTTGCTCAACGCGATGCCCAAGCTTTTCAGGAAATGTGGAAACGCAATCTAGGCATAAACGTAGAAATAGAAAGTACCACGTTCAAAAACAGACGTGAGCGTATGCAAAGCCGCGATTATCAAATTGTATATGCCGGGTGGTTTCCAGATTACAACGATCCCATGTCTTTTATGGACCTTTGGCTGAGTAATTCAGATCTTAATGAGGCTGATTACAGTAATCCACAATACGATGAGTTAATTCAAAAAGCAAAAAATAGTTCTGACAACAACGTCCGTATGGATGCTATGATGCAGGCAGAAAAAATACTTATGAATGATATGCCTATAGGCCCTATCTATTTCCGTTATAGAGATTACGTAAAAAATCCTAAAGTAAAAGATGAAGTAAGGCGCTATATAGGTACGGATCTTGATCTTTACTGGACTTCTGTAGAGGGAAAAGACGACATAAACCTTAATTTAACAACTGAGCCTCCTCAAATGGATCCGCAGTTAACTGATGATGCTGTCTCTATGCAAGTAATAAATGGCGTTTTTGAAGGTTTGACACGGATGGACAAAAATGGCGAGGCTATGCCCGGGATAGCTGAAAAATGGGAAGTTTCCGATGATGGTATGGTATGGACCTTCCATCTAAGAGATGCTAAATGGAGCAATGGCGATCCGGTTACTGCGCAAGATTTTGAATATGCTTGGAAAAGAGCTTTAAATCCTAATACAGGTGCTGTATATGCTTATATAATGTATCCTATCAAAAATGCTGAAGCTTACAATAATGGTAAAATAACTGACCCTGAACAATTAGGCATTAAAGCTTTAGATGAAAAAACATTAGAGGTAACGCTAGAACTGCCTACCCCTTATTTTGACACGCTTACCTCATTCGCAACTTATATGCCGCTTAATCAAAAATACTATGAAAGTATCAAGGATAAATATGCTTCAGAGGCTCAAAATATGATATATAATGGCCCATGGACGATAAGTGAGTGGACACACGAATCTAAAATGGTATTGAAGAAAAATCCCATGTATTGGAACGCTGATGCAATAAAGCTTAATACCATAAATTATGTAATGATTAATGACAACACAACAAGTGTTAATATGTTTCTCTCAGGGCAACTTGATATGACGGGCTTAAGAGGAGACCAAAGAGAACAGCTGAAGAATGAGGGATATGAATTGTTTAATTTTTCGGATGGCTCTTCTTGGTATCTCATGTTCAACACTAAAGACCCGATAATGCAAAACGAAAAAATACGCAAGGCCTTAACCTATGCATTAGATAGGAACTTGTATGTAAAGAACGTTCTTATGAACGATTCCAAGCCTGCTCTTGGCTATGTTCCAGATGTCATGCCAGGCAAGGAAGGCCCTGGTACTTTCCGTAAAGAAAATGGAGATTTAATAAAGGATAATAATCAAGAAGAAGCTAAGCAGCTTCTTATAGAAGGAATAAAAGAACTCGGTTTGGATAAATAAACTCGCAAGACCTTTCCTAGCAGAAGGTATATGCATAAGTATGCATATACCTTCTGCCATGTAACACAAGATTAATCTTTAAGGAGGTGCAAACGTGTGGCACGTTATATATTAAAACGTTTTTTATATTCTATTATTACATTATGGATCATAATAACATTAACCTTTATACTAATGCGTTTATTGCCGGGCAAACCATTTACTGGAGCAAAACCGATACCTCCGTCTATAGAAGAAAATCTAAATCGGCGTTATGGGTTGGATAAACCTGTATATGTACAATATTTCAAATACCTTGGCAATCTGCTCAAAGGCGATCTTGGTATGTCTATGTTTCAGCAAAACAGAACTGTAAACAGTATTATAGCTGAGGGATTCCCAGTATCTGCTTCATTAGGTATAAGAGCGTTGATATTCGCCCTTGTTGCAGGATTGTTATTAGGTATAATAGCAGCTATAAATCATGGGAAAACTTGGGATTATGTAACTATGTTTATAGCGGTTCTCGGCGTATCAGTACCTAGTTTTATAATAGGCGGTATAATTCAATATATATTTGGTGTAAAACCATTTAAAATACTTCCTGTTGCAGGTTGGGATGGTTTTAAACATACTATTATGCCATCTTTTGCCTTAGGGCTCGGCACTTTAGCGATAATGGCTAGAATGATGCGCACTAGTATGTTGGATGTTTTAAATCAGGATTATATAAAAACGGCTAAAGCAAAGGGATTATCTAAAAAAACTATAATATGGCGCCATGCTATTAGAAATGCTATATTACCAATTGTCACTATATTAGGTCCATTGGTGGCCAGCATTACTACAGGCACTTTTGTTGTTGAGAATATATTTGGTATACCAGGATTAGGCAAACACTTTGTAAATAGTGTAAATCAAAATGATTATACCCTTATAATGGGCTTAACCCTTTTTTACGCCATAATTTTAATAGGCATGAATTTCCTTGTAGATATAGCGTATGGATTCATAGATCCTAGAATCCGTTTAGTAGGCGGAAAGGAGTGACAAAATGACTATAGACCCGGAAATGTTCGAACAAGTAGGTACTGATATAGAGCAAAGCCAACATATAGTTCGCCCTAGCTTAACTTATTGGCAGGATGCATGGCGGCGCTTAAAAATGAACAAAGTCGCTATAGCAAGTATTATAGTATTAGGAATAATTGTAATAATGGCCGTAATAGGACCCTATTTACGCCCATTTTCATTTTCTGACCAAGATCTTTATGCCGTGTTCTCTCCTCCAAATGCTCAACATTGGTTTGGAACTGATAGCCTTGGACGAGACTTATTCGTTAGAGTCTGGATGGGGGCGCGTGTATCATTGCGCATTGGTATTGCCGCAGCTTTACTAGATGTCATTATAGGTATGATATACGGTGGATTGTCCGGATATATAGGCGGACGAATTGACAACATAATGATGCGCATAGTAGACATATTATATGCTATTCCATATATGATAATAGTCATTCTCCTCATGATTGTCATGGAACCCGGAGAGCTCACTTTGATAATAGCCATGTCCATAACAGGTTGGGTAGGAGCTGCCCGTTTGGTTAGAGGGCAAGTGCTACAGTTAAAAGAACAAGAGTTTGTATTGGCAGCAAGAGTATTAGGCGCAAGTCCATGGCGTATAATAACGCGTCACATGTTTCCTAACATTCTTAGTATAATGATAGTACAAATGACTATGGATATTCCAGCCGCAATATTCAGCGAAGCATTCTTAAGCTATATAGGACTAGGAATAAAGCTTCCCAATGCTAGCTGGGGCAGCTTAGCTAGCGATGGTATACGTCAAGTTACTAGTAGGCCTTGGTTGTTAATTTTCCCAGCGCTTTGCATAAGCATTACTATGTTGGCTTTTAATTTATTAGGCGATGGTCTTAGGGATGCTTTAGATCCTAAAATGCGTACATGAAAGAAATGAGGTGAATAAATGGTCCAACATTTACTGGAAATCGAGAATCTATATGTATCATTTTATACCTATGCCGGAGAGGTTCAAGCTGTTCGCGGCGTGAGTTTTTATGTTGATAAGGGAGAAACGCTCGCCATAGTTGGTGAATCAGGATGTGGCAAAAGCGTTACAGTCCAATCAATAATGGGCCTTATCCCCTCACCACCTGGTAAAATAAAAAATGGTAATATACTATTCGATAATAGGAACATTATAGCATTAAATGATAAACAAATGGAAAGCATCCGGGGATCAGAGATTGGAATGATATTTCAAGACCCCATGACGTCCTTAAATCCCACAATGACTATCGGCCAACAAATTGCCGAGGGTCTTATAAAACATCAGCATATGAACAAGAAACAAGCTATCGAACGGGCTATAGAAATGCTAAAAATAGTCCAAATTCCAAATGCTGATAAAAGAGCCAACAGCTATCCGCATCAGTTTAGCGGCGGTATGCGTCAAAGAGCAATGATAGCTATGGCCTTAGCCTGTAATCCAAAGCTATTAATAGCTGATGAACCTACAACAGCATTAGATGTTACTATACAAGCGCAAATTGTGGAATTAATGAAAGATTTACAGCAAAATACAGGTACTGCTATAATCCTCATAACACATGATCTAGGTATAGTGGCTGATATCGCTCAAAGAGTTATAGTCATGTACGCCGGCGAGGTAGTTGAATCAGGAAACATTAGAGATATATTCTATGATCCACATCATCCATACACCTGGGGACTTTTATTGTCTGTTCCAAGATTGGATAGCGATGAGAAAAAACCCTTAGTACCTATACATGGCACCCCGCCAGACCTACTAGCACCGCCACCCGGCTGCGCATTTGCTGATAGATGCCAGTATGCTATGCGCATATGCAGAGAAGCCTCACCAGAAGTAATTCATATAAACGAAAATCATTATGCACGTTGCTGGCTTCTCCACCCAGATGCTCCCAAAGTAGAACCTCCAATATTGGCAGGAGGTACAAGGCAGTGAACAATCAGCATTTATTAACAGTAAACCACCTGAAAAAATATTTCCACGTAGGCCACGAATCATGGCTAAAAGCCGTAGATGATATTTCGTTTTATATAGATAAAGGCGAAACTTTTGGCCTCGTTGGCGAGTCTGGTTGCGGCAAATCGACTACAGGACGAACTATTGTAAGGCTTTACGAACCAACAGAAGGTGAAATAATATTCGACGGCCTAGATGTCGTTCACCTCAATGGCAACGAAGCCAAGCAATATGCTAAAAACGTACAAATGATATTCCAGGATCCTTATGCTTCTTTAAATCCTAGAATGACCGTTAGCGATATAATAGCCGAAGGCATAGATATACACAAAATATATAAAGGCAAGGAAAGGCAAGAACACGTATATGAATTGCTCAGATTAGTAGGCTTAAATGAAGAACACGCCAGCCGCTTCCCTCATGAATTTAGCGGTGGCCAACGCCAGCGCATAGGTATAGCACGAGCTTTAGCTATAGAACCGCAGTTTATAATATGTGATGAACCTATATCAGCACTCGATGTGTCTATACAAGCACAAATAGTAAACCTTTTAGAGCAACTTCAACATGAACTAGGCTTAACTTACTTGTTCATTGCTCATGATTTGAGCATGGTTAAGCACATAAGTAATAGAGTAGCTGTTATGTACTTAGGTTCTATCGTAGAAACCTCGTCAAGCAATGAATTATACAAAAATCCTCTGCACCCGTATACCAAAGCGCTAATGTCAGCAATACCTATACCAGATCCCGATATAGAAGCAACTAGGAAACGCATATTATTGCAAGGTGATGTTCCAAGTCCTATAAACACACCACCTGGATGCAAGTTTTATAACAGATGTCCCCAAGCAATGCCCATATGCGCTGAAAAAGCACCAGAATTAGAATACAAAGGCTCTGGGCATAGCGTTGCATGCTACTTGTATAAATGATTCTATATATAACGAAATTTGTAATTGCGCTCAACGCAAAAATGATATATAATGACCAATGAAAATAAAATTCATATAAACAGGGAGGTTTTATAAATGGCTTATTATATTGATGCTGAAGAATGCATAGCATGCGGTGCATGTGAACCTGAATGCCCTGAAGGGGCTATTTATGAAACAGAAGATGGCGTATATGCTATCGATCCAGCAAAGTGTACTGAAGATGCAAATTGTGTTGAGGTTTGTCCGGTAGATTGTATACATTTAGACCATTAAAGTTTTTATAAAGGCGCAACCCCAAAATTGGTTGCGCCTTTATAAAAACAATCTATAGCCTTCTAATCCACCAACCATTTAGTTAGCCAGTCATATGCCTTACGGCCACTTATCTGATGCCGTCCTTCAAAGACGTCTCTGTCCAACTTATCTTCGGCATTTAATAGCCTATAAGCTGCTTTCACATGTTCATAAGCTTCATCTACCGCAGTTATGGGAAATATATCGTCTCTAGTACCGCTTTCTATAAGAAGAGGACGAGGAGCTAGCATACATGCAACATCGTACATTTCTGCGTATTTTAAAATACCCGGAATATAATTGCATTCACAATGATTAACAGCTAAAATGGAGTCTTTAAATGTACAAAAATAACCACTTATTACTGTAGCCTTTATACGCTCATCTATAGCTGACGAAAACAGCGCTGTAGCGCCTCCTCCTGATATACCCATGCAACCTATATGTTCACCGTCAACATCAGGAAGTGAACGAAGATAATCTATACAGCGTATAACATCCCACACGCGCATACCCATAGTTGTCTTTCCTAACAATTGAGCCCAAAATGAAAGCTTACGACAAGAATTAGCATTATAACCCTTTAAGCAATCTTCTTCTTCTCTGCGCTCGCCAAACCCCAACTGATCCGGTACCATAACAATCAATCCCTTGCGTACAATATTTAAAGCAAAATCCTTATGGTAACCATCAGGCACAGAACGCTCAGTTCCATCCTCCCACAAACCAACAACATCATTTTTGCCATAGCCATGGCCATGAAGAGCTATTACCCCAGGTACTCTAGCCTTCCTATCCTTAGGAATCAAAACATAGGCAGGGACATCCACATACTGAGCACTATGGAATATAATCTTCTTCCTGAAATAATCTTCAAACTCCTTTTCCTCTATTGTTTCGGGTTCTAATGGAACTTTATCCGGAAAACCACCCATAAGTTCTATAAGTTTATTTTTTAATTGTATACGCCAATTATCAAATTCAGATAGATTTTTTAATTCAAATCGCATAGAGCGGCTATTTGAATAATATAATTTTTCAAGTGAATATAGAGGCCTGAATTCTTCTCTCATTTTTATATTACTCCCTTATTTGACCATTACCATAAATTATATATTTAAAAGTCGTGAGCTCTTTAAGCCCCATTGGACCCCTTGCATGAAGTTTTTGAGTGCTAATGCCTATCTCTGCACCAAAGCCAAATTCTCCACCGTCTGTAAACCTGGTGGATGCATTTACATAAACAGCAGCGGCATCTACTTCTTGCAAAAATTTTTGTGCGTGCTCGTAACTATTAGTAACAATTGTTTCGGAATGTTTGGTTCCATATTTATTTATATGATAAATCGCTTCCTCTATATTATCGACAACTTTCACCGCCAAGATATAATCCAAATACTCTGTCATCCAGTCTTCTTCTGTAGCTATTTGGCAACTAGGATATATAGAGCGCGTTACATCACACCCTCTTAATTCTACGTGTTTCTCTTCTAAAATTGATAATGCTATAGGCAAGAAACGTTCAGCAATAGCTCTATCTACTAACAATGTTTCCGCAGCATTACATACAGATGGCCTATCTGTTTTTGCGTTCACTATTATATCCGTAGCCATTTTTATATCAGCGTTATCATCTACATATACATGACAATTCCCTATACCTGTCTCAATGATAGGCACAGTAGCATTCTCTACAACAGAATTTATAAGCCCTGCTCCACCTCTAGGTATTAAAACATCTATATATTCATGTAATCTCATCATATCAACAGCGCTTTGCCTGTTAGTATCTTCTATTAATTGTACCGCATCCTTAGGCAATCCACTTTTTTCCACTGCTTCAGCCAAAATATTTACTATAGCTTTATTCGAGTTTATTGCTTCAGAGCCACCGCGTAATATAACAGCATTGCCAGATTTCAAGCACAGCGCCGCAGCATCTGCCGTGACATTAGGCCGCGCCTCATATATTATCCCTATAACCCCTAACGGTACACGTTGGCGGCCAATAAGCAAGCCATTGGGACGTTTCCACATAGATGAAACTTCTCCAATTGGATCTGGTAGAGTTTTCACCATTCTAAAACCATCAGCCATCTGCTTTAAACGTCTATTGTCTAATTTCAATCTATCCAGCATAGCTTTTCCCATCCCATGTTCTTGGGCATTTTTTATATCTTCGGCGTTAGCATTCAAAATTTTATCTTTATTTGCCTCTAAATAATCAGCCATTATTTCCAGAGCTTCGTCTTTGATTATAGTAGGAGCATTTGCCATGAAATATGCTGCTCGCTTAGCTCTTTCACCAATTTCTTTAACGCTTAACATAATGCATCTTTCTCCTTTTTGATATCATTAGGTACAAAAACAGTACCTATAATCTTCCCTTCTATAAGATCATATATATTGCTAGGCTCGCTACCGTTTATTATAGATATAGGTATCCCATATTCTCCAGCTATTTTAGCTGCCATAATCTTGGTCTTCATGCCTCCTGTCCCTCTATTGCTCCCTCTTTCCTCAGCTATGCTCTCTATATAAGTATCTATATTGCAGACCTCGGGTATTAACTTCGCTCCCTCATACTTATGCGGATCACGGGTATATAGGCCGTCTATATCAGATAATATAATTAATAAAGAAGCATTTGTTAAAGCTGCCACTATAGCAGATAACGTATCATTATCCCCAAACTCTATTTCTTCTGTAGCCACAGTATCATTTTCATTTACTATCGGTATAATATTAAGAGAAAGCAGAGTACTTAATGTATTACAAGCATTCTCACGCGTAGTAACATTGTCTACTATATCTTTGGTTAACAAAACTTGAGCTGCAGTCTGCCCGTATTCGCTGAAAATTTTGCTGTATACCTGCATCAATATTCCTTGCCCTATAGCAGCCATAGCTTGTTTTTCAGCTATACTAGCCGGAGGATGTAAAGGCCCTAATTTAGCTGTACCCACACTTATTGCTCCAGAGGTGACAAGTATAACTTCTTTACCTTGATTGTTTAAATCAGATAGTACGCGCACAAGTTTTTCTATTCTTTGTAAATTCAATTTTCCTGTATCGTAAGTAATAGTAGATGTTCCTACCTTAACAACTATTCGTTTAGAATACTTAAATCTTTCCCTAATGTTTCCCACTTTTTGCTTCTCTCTCCTTCATTATATCCAATTCCCCACTATTGTAATCTAGAAATTTTGTTTTAGCAATAAATAAGTCCATATTATTATCAACTGAATTATTTAAAATCGATTTTAGGCAATTCACTCAATTCTGATATGCCAAATCGTTTCAAAAATTCATCTGTTGTACCATATTGAATAGGCCTTCCTGGCGTGGACAAACGCCCTACAGCTTTTATTAAACCCTGCTCTAACAACAGGGATATCGTTTTTTCGCTGTTTACTCCCCTTATCTCCTCAATTTCTGCTTTAGTAACAGGCTGCTTATAAGCTATAATAGTTAATGTTTCTAACATCGCATTTGACATCTGTTTTTTTTGTATGGGTTGCAAAAATTCTTGTATATACGAGGCCATTTGCGGTTTAGTAACTAATTGATAACTTTTATCAATTTTTTGTAAATTCAAGCCACTATCTTCGCGTTCATATTTTCGCTTCAATCCCTCTATAGCATTTATAATATCTTGTTCCTCTTTCCCTAAAATATTGCATAGTTGTTTTATCGAAATGCTATCACCACTTACAAAGAGCAGTGCCTCGATAGCTGCAACAAGCTCATTGTTATTCATAATCACGATTCGCGCCTCTATTCTTATTCCTCTTAAACCTTATCACGAGCTCTGCAAATGGGTGTACCTGGTAAGCGTCTGCTTCGCCATTTTTCATAAGCTCTAATATAGACAAAAAGGATACTACTAAGCGTTCTTTTCGATGTTTATACTTTTTTATAATGCTACTGAAACTAAAACGTTTAAAAAGCATCAACAAGCGTCTGAATATACTAATCTGCTCTTCTAATGATACAGAATCAGATTGTACCTTGTAAACATATTCAGTATTTTTCTCATTTAAGAGCTTATGATAACAATTAAAAATATCCTCTATAGTAGCATTTATTTCCACGACACATACGGGCTGCGCTTTAAAAGTATAGCGTGAAGGCCCGTTAAAAATCATCTGTTGATATTGCTCACGAACACGTAAGGTTTGGGCTGCCTCTTTATAAACATTATATGTTTGCAAACGAGCTTTTAAAGACTGCTCTATATCTTCTTGAGATAATTCTGCTTCTTCTATTTTAACGGTTTTCGGCAATAGTGCTCTAGATTTTATCTCCAGCAATGTCGCTGCTGTCACTAAAAACTCACTAGTCGAATCCATATTTTTATCATCAATATTCAATATATAGTCTAAATATTGATGAGTTATATCGGATAAGGAAATATCCGCTATTTCTAATTTAGATTGCTTTATTAAATATAAAAGCAAGTCTAAAGGCCCCTCAAAAGTTTCTAGCTTAACAGTGTAACTCATAATCCCATCTTGGTTCTAACTTCTTCTATTGTAGCCTGAGCTACAGGATGAATTTTTTTATAGCCATCTTCTAAAACATCATAAACAAAACTTATATTTTTTTCTAACTCCTTATGACGCTCGTATATTGGCTCTAAAAAAGCCGCTACATTATCCGCTAACTGCTTTTTGCATTCAACACACCCTATTTGACCGGCTCTGCATTCTTGCTCACGTTGTTCTACTATATCTTGACTAAAAACTTTATGAAAGGCAAATACTGAACATATTTCAGGATGACCTGGATCGTTTTTTCTTATCCTGGCTGGATCAGTAATCATCATGCTAATTTTCTTTCTTGCCGAATCAGGATCCTCTGATAGCAGTATAGTATTATTATAACTTTTGCTCATTTTCCTACCATCTAAGCCAGGTAACACCTTTACCTCATTTAAAAGCGCTTGCGGCTCCGGAAAGGTTTCACCATATAGAAAATTAAAACGGCGCACTATTTCTCGAGCTAGTTCCAAATGCGGCAATTGGTCCTCACCTACAGGCACTATGGAAGCCTTACATATCAATATATCTGACGCCATAAGATTTGGATAACCAAGAAAACCATATGTTGCAATTTCTCTATCTTTAAGCTGTACAAGTTGGTCTTTATATGTCGGGCATCGCTCTAACCAAGATACCGGCACTATCATAGAAATAAGCAGATGCAGTTCCGCTATTTCTTTAACGCTCGACTGTATATATATAGCACTTTTATTGGGATCTAAGCCGACGCTCAACCAATCTATAGCCATTTGTAATATATTTTCTTTTATATTTTCGCTTTCCTGATATGCCGTAGTAAGGGCATGCCAATCTGCTACTGAATGAAAGCATTCATATTTATCTTGTAATTTAATCCAACTATCTAACGCTCCAAAATAGTTGCCAAGATGGAGCCTGCCAGTTGGCCTCATGGCACTCATAACGCGCTGTTTCGTCATCAAATATTCCTCCTAATCAAAAAAATATAGACTGTAATATTATTGCTATAAAATTCATACCGTTTATAACCAAGTTCATGAGTGGATTCATGATACGACTTATCACACCAGTAATAATTAAAATTATAAGCAGTATAAAACTATAACGCTCGAATTCCCAAAAAAATTTCACATTGTATTTAAAAAATAAGCTCTTTACAACATGATAGCCATCCAATGGCGGTATAGGCAATATATTAAATACTGCCAACCCTATATTTAATACTATTATAGCCCATAATATATTAAATATTATCTTACTGCCAGAAGTTAAGGAATTAGGCATAAAAAATAAAATCAAGTATGCTATTAAAGCGATCAGTAAATTGGTCAATGGGCCTGCTATAGCTACAAGTACATCACCCCACTTGCGATTTTTAAAATTTCTCGGATCTATCTCCACGGGTTTAGCCCAACCAAAACCAGCAATAAGCAACAGCAAAAATCCTATCACATCTATATGCGCTAACGGATCTAGCGTAAGCCGCCCTTGTTGTCTAGGAGTTGGATCACCTAACCTATCAGCTACTAATGCATGAGCAAACTCATGAAAAGAAAATGCGATTAAAAGCGCTAAAAGCTGATATAAAAAAGACATTATGTCGAAATTTCTCAAATTTAGCATAAACTCCCCCAAGTTATAGCCATGACGGCATACAATCATGGCTTATAATATCATCGTATGATTGTCTTCGAACCATTAAATCAGCCTGCCCATCTTTAACCAAAATAACAGCAGGTACAGGCAACCTGTTATAATTACTAGCCATGGAATAGTTATATGCTCCAGTATTAAAAACCGCTAAAATATCACCTGACTGCGGATTTGGCAAATTTATATCCCATATAAGCATATCGCCGGATTCACAACATTTGCCGGCTATAGACACTATACTTTCAGGCTGCTTATCAGCTTTATTAGCTATGGTTGCACTGTATCGTGCTTGATATAGAGCTGGCCTTGGATTATCTGCCATTCCACCATCTACACTTACATACGTTCTTATCCCTGGTATATGCTTTATGGATCCTATTTTATATAGAGTTATTCCTGCTGGACCAGCTATAGAACGGCCGGGTTCAAATAAAAGCCGAGGTTTAGGCTGATTATGATCATTGCAATACTGTTTAATAAAATCACTTATCGCGCTTATATAAGCATATGGAGATAATGGGCTGTCTTCCTCAACATACTTTATGCCAAAGCCCCCGCCAAGGTCTATTTCGTTAATATTCAAATTATATCTTTGGTTTATATCCCACATAAGATCTAACATTATCTTAGCAGCTTCGATGTATGGCTTTGTTTCAAATATTTGAGAGCCAATATGGCAATGTAATCCCTTTAAAGCTAAGTGCGATTTCTTATTTATCATTTCTATAATTTCATATATTTGTCCATCTTCTATACCAAAGCCAAATTTCGAATCTTGTTGACCAGTCTTTATATAATCGTGCGTATGTGCTTCAATTCCAGGCCTGACCCTGACAGACACGCTTATATGCCTGTCATAACTCTGGCCCAATTGTTCCAGAAAATCTACTTCTAAAAAACTATCAACCACTATTCGACCAACACCATGCTTTACTGCCATTTGCAATTCTTCGTAGGATTTATTGTTGCCGTGCATATAAATCTTGTCAAGAGGAAAGCCCGCCTTAATGGCCGTATATAGCTCACCGCCAGATACTACATCTAATCCTAATCCTTCATTTCCAATAATGCGGCACATAGCCTTGTTTAAGAAAGATTTTCCAGCGTATAATATCAATCCGTCTCCATATTCTTTAATCGCCTTTATAAAGTTGCGGCAAGTATCTTGGATCTGCTTATAATCCATGACATACAAAGGCGTACCAAAAGTGGCCGCTAGTTCCACCGTATCGCAGCCGCCTATTTCCAAATGTCCTTTATCATTTATCAACATAGTGCCCCATAAATTCATATTTTAAAGACACAACCCCTTTATATTCTATTTATTATAAACCGGTGTCTGAAACACAAGTAATGTTCCTGGCACCGGTCAATGAGTATAGTATAACGCAAATATGCGCTTTTAGCAATTACATAATATAGCTTTCTGCAATTCGTAATTTGTACTACAAAGAGAAGATTTTAGAAATTACGAATTAAATGTATTTAGAATGGTGATAATAAAATTTTGAAATATCTTAGCCACTTTATTAGCAGTTTCCATGACTTCTTGATGTGAAAGAGGATGTGGTAAAATACCAGCTGCCATATTTGTTATACACGATATGCCAAGAACCTTCATGCCCGCATGTACAGCAGTTATAACCTCGGGAACAGTCGACATGCCTACCGCATCAGCACCAAGTGCACGAAGCATACGGATTTCTGCAGGTGTTTCATAGCTTGGACCTTTAAGAGCCACATAAATGCCTCGCTTTAAATCAATATTAGATCTTTGAGCGCAATCCAAAGCCGCTTTCTTAAGATAAGGGTTGTATGCTGCAGTCATATCCGGAAAACGCGGGCCAAGCTCATCAATATTTGGCCCTATGAGAGGATTATCGCCCATTAAATTTATATGATCCTCTATAAGCATAAGATCACCAGGAACAAAACTCGTATTTATACCTCCGGCAGCATTGGTTATTATGAGATTATCACAACCCAACATGGCCATTACTCTAGTCGGCATACATACTTGCTGAAGAGAATACCCTTCATAGTGATGTATCCTCCCCTGCATTACAACAACATTGCAATTGCCAAGTTTACCGAACAAAAAACGGCCTTTATGACCCGGAGCTGTCGAAACAGGAAATTCAGGAATACTATCATAATCTATAACAATTGCTTCTTCAACTTTTTCACCAAGTTCACCTAATCCTGAGCCTAACACTAGCCCTACTTTAGGCTCAAAATTATCTATATGCTTTTTTATGTAGTCACGCTGTTTCAAGAGCGTATTATAAATATTATTCATTTTTCTCCTTTGATTTCTGTATTATAAACAAAAAATTATATAAGTTTCTTCTTTATTAATTGATTAACAAGCAATATGCCTATTATCGTTTTGGCATCTTTCACATCACCTTTCAATACCATATCCACTAATTCGTCAAACTTACAATGCTCTACTTCTATAAACTCATCATCATCTGTATCGCTAACCCCCTCGTGTATGCCGGTAGCTAAAAACAAATTTAACTTTTCTGTAGAAAAACCGGGCGTAGAATAAAATGCCGTTAAAAACTTAAAGTTATCCGCTGAATATCCGGTCTCTTCTGCCAATTCCCTAACAGCACACGCAAGAGGTTCTTCACCATCTTCTAATTTTCCTGCTGGAAGTTCTAAAAGTACCTGCCCCACAGGCGTTCTATATTGGCGTACCATCGGTACATATCCGTCATCATCTATAGCTAAAATTACAACGGCTCCTGGATGAAGCACTATATCACGCTCACTTGTTTTGCCATTTGGCAATTTCACTGTATCTTTGCGCAATGACAAAAAAGAGCCTTTATAAATAAGTCGACTATCTACTGTTTCTTCTTTTAAATCCATATAACATTCCCCTTCAATTACATATCGCTCAAAAAAATAGAGAGATTCTTTAAATCTCTCTATTGATTGCGTCCATATATTATTCGCAACCCTTCTAATGTCAAAAGATTATCGATTACATCTATTGTCTCTGACTCTGACGCTATAAGTCTAGCTAGCCCACCAGTAGCTATAACATGAGGCTTACCAGAATTTAGCTCATCTGTCATGCGCTTTACCATATAATCGACCAATCCCACATAACCATAAATCAAACCTGATTGAATACTATTTACTGTGTTTTTGGCAATTACAGTATCGGGCTTTATAAACTCAACACGAGGAAGCCTAGCTGTCTTTTCGAAGAGCGCATCGCTCGATATCTTTATTCCAGGCGCAATAGCACCGCCTAAATATTCACCTTTTTCTGAAACTGCACAAAACGTAGTAGCCGTTCCGAAATCTATTATTATATCCGGTCCTCCATATTTTTCATATGCTGCCACCGCATTAACTATTCTATCGGCTCCCACTTCTTTTGGGTTATCATATCTTATATTCATGCCTGTTTTTGTACCAGGCCCTACCACGAGAGGAATGATTTCGAAATACTTTCGGCACATATGTTCTATAGAGTACATTATCGGAGGAACCACCGATGAAATTATTATACCATCTATGAGATCTAAGCCTAACTTTTCATAAGAAAATAATTGCACTAAAATCAAGCCGTATTCATCTGCAGTTTTACTTCTATCGGTAGCAATGCGCCAATAAGAAACAAGCTTTCTATCGTCATAAACGCCGAATACAATATTTGTATTGCCAATATCCATCGCTAAAAGCATAGCGTTTTCCCTTCCCTAATTAGTTCATCGTTTTCTTATTTTACGCACAGCACTAACAACAGCAACAGTTATTATAACAGCTATTATTATCTCGGGTATGCCATTCGTCATCCCGATAGCAGCTATTGCCCCTCCTGCAGCAGCATAGCTTACACCTAACGCTTCTGCTGTTTTAGCAGCATATATGATGTATATCATACCTAATACGCCTATTGTGTTGGTTAACGTACCTGCTGCTGCAGCAACGGCTGAAGCTATTGTAGTAACATAATGTTTCTTCTCGCTATTGCGCATTAGCCAAAGCACACCCGCGTATACATAATAAGAGATTAAACCTATCATTATACGCGGCAAAACAGCTACTATGGGATTTAAAAATGCAAACGAAAGAACGCCCGGACGCATAATAGCTTGCAACATGCTAAATAAACCAAATATAAGGCCTATTAATGCACCAGCCACAGGACCTTCCAATATAGCACCTATTATAACCGGAATATGCATGGTAGTCGCATTAGCCGGTGGTATCGGGATAAAACCTAAAGGCGTTAACCCTAATACAATAGATATTGCCGATAAAACACCTATAACAGTTAGTTTACGCGTTTGTATGCGCATAAATAAAACACCTCCGTTCAGGTTCCCTAAAAAGGGATACCGGACGCTAAATTTAAAATTATTTTAAAAGTCTAGTTCCTTAATAAAGGGATACTAGCTAAAAATCGAAACTTACAAGCAAAGCTTTATAAGTTCATTTTTGATTGACAACAGTTTTTTCCTGTTCTTCTTTCTCTTGCAAATGCTGTTCCCATATCTCATCAGCTTCAGCACCCCACTGTTCAGAATATGGTTTAAGCTTATCCGCTAGCTCATCCACAGGCTCTGGATCATCATATTGTGTTGAATAAGCATTGGCTTCATGAACCATCTCGCGTAGTTGCTCTGGATTATCCAGCATAGGACATGGGCGAAGCATATTTTGATTAAATGGCTGACGTTTTCTATAAGCCTGCATAAGTGGTGAACGCAAAGCCTCGAAAAGTGTCGTATCTTTTATATTGCATGTAGCATAGTGGACAAAAGCACACGGCTCTACATCACCATGGGCATTTATATGCAAATATCTTCTGCCACCAGCTATACACCCTGCCGCTGCCTCACCATCGTTCCAAAAATCGAGCACAAATATAGGCTTAGTGGCACGGATCTCATTTATCCGCTTATACATTTTAGCTCTCTCTGCTGGAGTAGCCATCAAATCCAAATCAGCATCCCTACCCACTGGAACATAAGTGAAATACCAACCAAAGACGCATCCTTTTTCTATCATTAAGTCTATAAATTCGTCAGAAGATACTTCATCAATATTACCACGCTTATAGGTCGTAGAAAAACCGAATATACAACCAGCATCCCTTAATTTTTCCATAGCTGATATGACTTTTTTATACACACCTTTGCCTCTGCGTTCATCAGTCGTTTGCTCAAAACCCTCTATGCTTATAGCAAAGGCAAGATTGCCTACTCGCTTCACCTCTTCTATGAAAGGTTCGTCTATAAGAGTAGCATTAGTAAAAGATAAAAATACAGAATCAGGATGGGATTCGGCTAGCCGTATCAAATCTCTCTTCCGTACCGTCGGCTCTCCACCGGAGAATATAGTAAAGTAGATACCTAGATCTTCTGCCTCGCCTATTACTCTATCTAAGGTTTCAAAATCTAGATTAGCGCTCTTCTTATAGTCGCCGGCCCAACATCCGATGCATCGCAGATTACATGCAGCGGTTGGATCTATTAATATAGCCCACGGTACATTTATATCATATTTTTCTGATAACTCAAGCTGCTTAGGAGTACCTAATAAACTGGCATTTAGGAAGAAATTAACACCTATTTTCTCTGCTACATGCGGATCTGTCCGCGTTAATAAGGTAATCGCAAATTTGTGCCAATTACTATTCGGATCAAGGACATTTTTCTTGATATTTTCTATAGTTTCTTTATCTGCTTTCCGAATAGCTATTTTTTGAGCCCAATTAAGCATTTTAGCAAGATTTTTTTCCGGATCTTTTTCTAAATATTTTAATCCTTGCTTTAAAACCGCTTCACCTAATATTTTTGTTGCTGCACTCATTCTTTACTCCACCTTCCTGTCCATAATAAATTTTACACAGTAAACAAATAGTTATAAATCGCTCTAACACATGTTCAGCTGATAGTATTTATAGCGAAAGTTATAAGCTGATTCTGCTGCTCTGCTGGTATGTTAGGCATATCATGTTGAAGTTTGTTTATATATTGTATAACATTTTGCAAAATCGCGCTACTTTTTCCATGCTTCATGGCTTGACCTAACAATAGCCCTAAAAGCATAGAGAGCTTTAATTCACCTTTTATTTTCATTTGGTAAATTTCCTTTATGCTTTCCACTATTTCTTTTTTGCCTAGTTCTCCATCCATTTCAAGCACCAATAGCGCTATAGTATATGCTCCTAATAATACTGAATCTTCTTGCTTAGATATCTCCTCGGCTATATCTTTAAGCACTTCCTTTTTGTTTTCTGATTTAGCCTCCTTTATCCTTAACAAAAGAAACTCTTCGATCATCTTCCAGCGATCAGCATTGCTCATATTATCAGATTCACAACTATTGATAGGCACAAAACCTATACTTGAACGGCCGGGCATATTGTCGTTCTTAACAATATATATTGCTTCTAATGCGCCTAGTTCGTTTAATTGTTTCATTACATCATAAGCAGTCCATTTGTTTATTCCTAATTGCTTTGCCACTTCTGAGTAATGCACCGGACGATTTAATGTTTTATAGAGCCGATTTATAACATTTAGAAAGTCCTGCTGCCGCCCCGTTAACTTCACTTCGCTCATCTCCCAAAAAACCAAAAAATTACCTTGCTAATATAATAGTAAAATTAAATTGATTTGTCAATAGGTTGAAAAGCCGCTGTTCATATAAATATTTTTTTGATATAATATTTGTGTTGAGTTAATAACGTAAATGATATGGAGGAAATTCATGAGGAAAAAATTATTTATTATCTGTTTTATTGTACTGTATGCTATGATAGCGTCGATAAGTATCTATCCCGCTTATGCAGAAGAAAACGATAATACGCAAAATATAAATACCATTGATTCTGAAACAATTCCTCCGAAAATATCTGCTAAAGATATGGTACTTATAGATAGTAAAACTGGTCAAGTTTTGTGCGCTTTAAATCCGGACCAGAAAGCTTACCCTGCTAGTATAACCAAGATATTAACAGCTGCTATTGCATTAGAAAAAGGCAATCTCAATGATGTTATAACAATAGATGAAGAAGCATCATCAGGCATACCCGCAGGAAGCAGCGCCATTGTTATGGACAAAGGAGAAAAATTTACTTTAGAGCAGCTTCTATATGGTCTTATGCTAATATCTGGCAACGATGCAGCTGTAGCAATAGCCAAATACATATCAGGCTCTACAAATAATTTTGTAGAACTCATGAATAAAACCGCGAAGGAATGGGGCGCAAAAAACACCAATTTCGTTAATCCTCATGGTTTTCACAATGACAACCATTTTACAACAGCTTATGATATGGCCATGATAGCTAAGCATGCTATGACTATCCCCAAATTCCGAGAAATAGTATCAACGCTTTCTTACACTAATATACCTAAAACAGTAAGAGGGCAACAACGTCATTGGGAAAATATTAATTCGTTTATACATCCAAATAGTAAATATTATTATAAGGGCTCTACAGGTATAAAAACCGGATATACTTCTGAAGCTCATCATACCTTAGTAGCATCTGCTCAGCAAAACGATATGGAGCTCATAGTTGTATTAATGGGTGAGCCTAGCAAACCTATTGCATGGAAAGATGCTGCTGCTTTGCTAGATTATGGTTTTAATAATTTTCACAGGGTACTTATAAAATCGAAAGGAACTGCTCTGGGTACTGTTAATATAAACAATGATACAGCTACTGCTATACAAGCTTTGCTGAATACAGATGTTGAGGCTGTTGTTCCCAAAACAGTCCAGCCCTCCAATATACAAGCGAGTATACATCTGCCAGTTTCTATAAGCGGTGAGATTAAAAAAGATGAGATTATAGGAAATATAGATTATTATTTGAATGGTTCTCAAAAGATAGCCAGCGCTGATTTAGTCGCCTCACAAACCGTAAACAAAAAGTCAGAGGCCAATACTGCGCCTCTGACTGCTAAAGAAAATACGATAATCTCCTATTCTAATATATGGCAAATAATTCTCATTATAATCCTTTTAGCCGCATTATGGACCTTGCATTCCTTGAAAAAATCGCACAATAATAGCTATTAAATTAGCCAGCTTTATCGACTTGTTTTGGCTTAGCAAATATCATGCGCCCTGCTGATGTCTGTAATACACTAGTAACCATAACGCCTATAGTACGACCTACATGTCGCTTACCTCCGTCTACGACTATCATAGTACCATCGTCTAGATAAGCTATGCCCTGACCTGATTCTTTCCCATCTTTAACAACCTGGACGAACATCTCCTCACCGGGTAATACCATCGGCTTTACGGCATTGGCTAAATCATTTATATTCAATACTTTGATGCCTTGAAAATCGGCCACCTTATTAAGATTATAATCATTTGTTATTATTTCACCGTTATAAAGTTTGCATAATTTAAGTAATTTTACATCTACTTCTTCAGGCTCATCAAAATCCACGTCAACTATTTGAACGTCAATATCTAATTCTTTTTGAATTTTATTCAATATATCCAATCCTCTTCTCCCCCTGTTACGCTTTAGCGTATCAGAAGAATCTGCTATATGGCGTAACTCTTTGAGAACAAAAGTTGGAATTATTAGAGGACCTTCAACAAAGCCAGTCCGGCATATATCCAATATTCTTCCGTCTATTATCACACTTGTATCCAATATTTTGGGAACCGAGGTAGTATTAAATAGAGTATTCTGTTTCTCCTTGATATTGCTTTTTTTAATGAGATTTGGAAATCCTAATATGTCACTTTTGCGTTTTATTGCTAAGCTTACTCCTATATAGCATACCAGTATATAAATAAATATTGCTATAGGAATGCTTATCCATTTTATAGGAATCAGCATTATAGGTTTTATCAAAAGAACAGCTATTATACTGCTTATTATAAAACCTGCTAATCCTAAAAATATATCTGCAATCGGAACACTTTGCAACTCACGCTCTAGCCAGTTCGTCATAGCAGACATCCAGGATATAAATTTATTAGATAATAAGAAAGATATTAGTCCACATATTATAGCACATAGTAAATATATACTCAGGCTTTGCCAAGCGGTCAACGACAACATAAAAGCATCAGATATGAGCAAAGAAATACCGGCACCTATTATAGCCCCTATAATCGCAAAAGCCATCTTTAATATACTAATGAGCATCTTTTATTCACCTCCTTTACTCATTTATAATTATACTATAGAAAGCTCATACAAAGTATTAGAGTTTTGAATAAAAAATAAGCGTCTTGTTTAGACGCTTTGACATACTTTTTCTTCTATAATGCGCTCTATATCTTCTGCTTTTGTGCTATTTGCCAATGCCAATTCGCTTACAAGAATTTGTTTAGCGCTATTCAACATTTTACGTTCCCCAGCCGATAAACCCTTCTTTTTTTCTCTAAGCATTAGGCTTCTCACAACATCTGCAACCTCATATATATCGCCACTTTTTATCTTATCCATGTTTATTCGGTATCGCCTGTTCCAATTAACGTTATCAGCCTCTTGATTGCCCTGTTCTAATATGGCTAGAACTTTCCTGCAGTCTTCTTTATTTATTATGCGCCTTATGCCAATATCCTCAGCATTAGATAACGGTATCATTACTTTAACGTCACATATTGGCAATTTTAATACGTAATATTTTTGTACTGTGCCTAGTATCTCTTTTTCCTCAATTGCTTCTACTATACCTGCACCATGCATAGGGTATACTATCTTATCACCTATCTGGAGCATAAAAACACCTCTTATCGCAATTTGATATTCTCTAACTTTTAAATTATAACACAAAAAGCTTTTAGAGTCAAATAAACTTTATATTTTAACACAGCTTGCAAACACAGTCAATAGATTGAAAAAATTTTGTTATTATTCTGTGATATTGTCATAGTGAAATTATTTTGCAATAATGTCAGTATGAGAAAGGAACAGTATAATAGCAGGCCCGTTTTTATTAATTGACAAAAAAGACATTTAATGATATTTTAATAGAAAAACGGGTAAAAGTGAGGGATGTATTTGAGCAACTCTTTATCGACTCTTGAACTGCTCAAGAAGAACAAAATAAAGGCAACACCACAACGCATTGCTATATACAACATGCTTGTCAATACAAAGCAACATCCGAGTGTGGATATTATATATAAATCTTTAAAAAAAGATTTTCCTTCAATGAGTTTAGCTACCATCTATAAAACAGTTGATATGTTTAAAGAAGCAGGGCTAATTCAAGAACTAAAGGATGCTTCTTCGACAAATAGATATGACGCTAATATACAGCCTCATCCGCATCTAATATGCATAAAATGTAATAGAATAGACGATTTGGAGATGGATTTGCCATTTAGTGAAGATATAATATCCACTATAAATGATACTACTAATTATACAATTTTGTATAGCCAGATATGCCTTTATGGTTACTGTCCGGATTGTAAAATGAAAGAGCGTAAATAAATACCTATCTACGCTCTTTAAACCTATTCCAAGCAATGGATAAGCAGTTCGTATAACTCACTGTCGACTTTTTTTGCATTTATCGGCTTCATCTCTTTATTGACAAAAGCATGTCTTGTATATCCTTCTGCGATTAAATCGTTATCAAGCAGCTTTAACACTTGATAAGCAAACGTTATCCTAACTCCTCTTATATCCTCAAGGCGTGTACGAATTATAAGTTTATCTTCATAATATGCTGGTTTTTTATACACGCAATGACTTTCTAATAATGGCAATAATAAGCCGCTCTTCTCCATCTGACCGTAGCTTCTTCCCAAGGAAGCCAAAAAATCGGTCCGCCCCTCCTCAAACCAGGGATAATAATTTGAATGATGGACTATTCCCATTTGATCTGTTTCTTTATATCTGACCTTTATATACGTATCATATGAATACAACTTCAAGACTCCTAATTTTATCTCATATGGACAAGGCTTGGCTCAATTGATACAATTCATTGTTGAAAGAACGCTTCATCATCAATGCTTCTTCAACATCAAAATCTACTATATGATTATCCCTTATAGCTACAACTCTATTGCCTATACCTTGTTTGAGAAGTTCCACAGCCCTAGCTCCCATCATACTGGCTAATATTCTGTCAAAAGCCGTTGGACTGCCGCCACGCTGTATATGCCCTAAAATGGTTACTTTAACCTCTAAACCAGTCTTAGCCTCTATTTGCTTGCCAAGCTCCATGCTGCCATTTATTTCTTTATTCAGCACAAGTCCCTCAGCCACAACTATGATGCTGTGTTTTTTACCTCTATTTCTACCCTGTATTATACGTTCACATACTTCATCAAGATTGAAGGGCAATTCAGGTACTATTATGCTTTCTGCACCACCAGCAATACCTGAATATAAAGCTATATCGCCCGCGTTTCTGCCCATTACCTCTACTATGCTTATGCGATCATGAGATGAAGCAGTGTCCCTTAATTTATTTATCGCGTCTAATACAGTATTAACCGCTGTGCTAAATCCTATCGTATAATCAGTGCACGCGATATCATTATCTATAGTGCCAGGTAGCCCTACTGTAGGCACACCTAACCTGGTTAAATCCCTTGCTCCTTTGAAGGACCCGTCTCCGCCTATAACTACAATACCTTCTATACCATGCTTTTTAATAACTTCTAGAGATTTCTTCATGCCCGCTTCGGTCTTAAACTCTTCACAGCGAGCAGTTCTTAATATTGTGCCACCTCTATGCAATATATCACCTACATCTGATACGCCTAATTCTTGTATGTCATCATATATAAGTCCATTAAAGCCTCTTATTATTCCAAGTGTCTTAATATCATTACATATACCGGTGCGCACCACCGCTCTTATAGCAGCGTTCATCCCAGGCGCGTCTCCACCGCTTGTCAATACGCCTATCGTCTTCATTACATACCTCCGCCAAAATTAATATTTTGTGTGTGCAACTATTAGGATGCATATATGATTATGTATTAGCCAGTATAATAGCTGCTATTCATTTAGTTTAGAATAAAAAAATTGTTTCGTCAAGAATGCTGGCTATCACTTTCTAGCTCACCCATTTTAGTCAATATTTTCGATTTTCCTCTAATCTTAATAGCTGCTGTATTCTCTGTAAATTGTGCTATCATAACCTCACCCGAATCAAGCTTTTCTGTATGATGGAATTTTGTATCATGACCTCTGGTCAGCCCTATAACAGTCACCCCATCTTCTAAGGCTTTTATACAAATATAATCTCCTAATATCTCTTCTAGCTTGTCTTGTTCCATTCAGAACTACCTCCTAAAGAATAATTTATTACCGGTACATTATACCACTTTTACATAATCTTCACCCAAAAGTTTTTTAAGTTCATTTAATAATTCAAAATCTAAACGCACCCATAACTTCTTATCAGCTAAAAGCCTGTGTTTAGTACCTTCATCATACAAATATACGGGCATTGGGCCTCTATATTTTCTTAGTATCGGTTTTATATCTTCGGCCAAACTTATATTTTTGCCATTAGGTATAGTAACGTACAAACGTTCACCCTTATCAGCTACTTTAGGAAGGTTACTTATCTCATCGCATATAAGCTTGGGTTCTTCACCTTCTCGAATACTTATATGCCCGCGCACAAGCACTATATTGTCTACCTTAATAATGGAAGCCCATCTGCTATAGATTGTTGGAAAAACAATCATTTCTATAGAACCATACATGTCCTCTAGTGTAGCAAATGCCATCAAATTTTCATTCTTCGTAGTCTTAGTCTTTACCGATGTAATTATTCCACCCATTACAACGCTATCGCCATCCTTTATAAGCCCTTCTTCCACAGCTCTTTCTTCATTTTCATCGGGCTTTAAGGATTTTATGCGCGATGTGTTAGCTGTACAATATTTTTCTAAAGCAGCAGTATATTGGGCAAGCGGATGCCCACTAACATATATACCAAGCGTCTCTTTCTCCAAAGAAAGTATCGTGTTCAAAGGAAACTCTTCCACATTCGGTAATTCATCTACTATGTTAACGGCCTCGTTAGAAATACCCTCATCAAACAATGACACTTGACCGCTTATATTCTCCTTTTTGCTGCGCAAAACTTCATCTATTATAGCTTCATATGAGCTTAATAAAGCAGAACGTCTTATACCTAATGAATCAAACGCACCGCATTTGATAAGGCTTTCAAGCATCTTTTTGTTTACGGCCTTCATGTCGACTTTATAGCATAGGTCGGTAAAACTGAGAAATTTTCCTTGTTTTTCCCGGGCTTGTATTATAGAGTTTATGGCATCTATGCCAACATTTTTCACTGCTGCCAGGCCAAATCTTACAGTATCGCCATGAACACTAAATCTTGCCATGCTTTCATTTATATCCGGCGGCAATATCTTAATGCCCATACGCTTAGCTGATTGAATGTAATAGGCTATTTTGTCCATATTGTCCATAAAACTATTCATCATTGCCGCTATGAATTCTACTGGATAATGGCATTTTAACCATGCTGTTTGATATGCTATTACAGCATAAGCTGCAGCATGGCATTTATTGAAAGCATAATTGGCGAATTCTTGCATCTCATCAAATATTGCATTAGCGCTGGCCTCATCTATTCCATTGCGTACAGCACCAGGAACTAGTACGTTGCCTTGCTTGTCTACCATGCCATATACGAAATTCTTGCGCTCTTTTTCCATTACATCAGCCTTTTTCTTGGCCATGGCACGCCGTACCAAATCCGCCCTTCCCATCGAATATCCGGCAATGTCTCTAACTATCTGCATAACTTGTTCTTGATAAACCATACATCCATAGGTAACTTCAAGGATATTTCGCAAGGATGGATGAGTATATTTTATATGCTCTGGATCTCGTTTGCCAGCTAAATAACGCGGTATTTGTTCCATTGGACCCGGCCTGTATAAAGAGATGCCTGCTATTATATCTTCTAAACACGATGGCTTTAATTCTTTCATAAACTGCTTCATTCCCGCGCTTTCAAGTTGAAATACGCCATCGGTATCGCCTTCGCCGATCATACCATATACAGCCTTATCATCAAAATCCAAATCATCAAGATTTATATCAATTTTTCTATTCAAACGTATCATATCTAACGTATCGCGTATAACCGTAAGGGTCCTGAGCCCTAAAAAATCCATTTTGAGCAATCCCAACTCTTCTAATGTCCCCATAGTAAATTGGGTGGTTATTACATCATCATTACGCTGTAACGGCACATAATCCGTAAGAGGGTTCTCAGATATCACTATGCCTGCAGCATGGGTAGAAGCATGGCGAGGCAACCCTTCTACAGCCCTGGCAATATCTATTAATCTCTTAACTCTGCCATCGTTTTGATAGCTCTCTCGAAGCTCAGAACTTATGCTCAAGGCTTTGTCTATAGTCATGCCTAACTGCGTAGGAATCATCTTCGCAACAACGTCAACTTCAGCATAGCTCATATCTAAAGCGCGGCCAACATCGCGTATAGCTGCGCGTGCTGCCATAGTACCAAAAGTGATTATCTGTGCAACACGGTCTTTACCATATTTATTGAACACGTAATCTATAACCTCTTGGCGGCGCTCGAAGCAAAAATCCACATCTATATCTGGCATGCTCACCCTTTCTGGATTGAGCAAGCGTTCGAAAAGTAACCCAAACCTCAAGGGGTCTACATTTGTAATGTTCAACACATATGCTACAAGGCTTCCAACGCCACTTCCTCTTCCAGGGCCAACCATTATGCCATGATCTTTAGCATATTTCACAAAATCCCATACTATTAAGAAGTAATCCACATAACCCATCTGACATATAATGCCAAGTTCGTACTCCAAGCGCTCTCTAATATCCTGTGTAACCTCGGAATAACGTTTTTTTACACCATCTTCGCATAATTGGCGCAAATATTGTTCTGACGTAAAGCCCTCTGGTACATCGTATTTAGGAAGATAACGTTTGCTAAAATCAAATGTCACATTACAACGTTCCGCTATTTCTACACTGTTTTTTATGGCTTCCGGTATATATTCGAAAAGCTCAGACATTTCTAATGGCGACTTTAAATAAAACTGGTCAGTCTTAAAACGCATTCTACCTGTATCATTTATTGTTTTACCGGTCTGTATGCACAAAAGTATATCATGGACTTCCGCATCTTCTTTGTCTATATAGTGCACATCATTAGTAGCTACTAAAGGTATTCCAGTCCTTTTAAATATTCTAACTAATTCTTGAACAACTATTTGTTCCTCATCTATGCTGTGATCCTGAATTTCGAGATAAAAATTATTATCGCCAAATATATTACTAAGCTTTAAAGCTAAACGTTCAGCTTCTTCATACTGTTGAGATAGTACAAGGCCTGGTATAGCACCTGCTAAGCAGCCGCTAAGAGCTATAATCCCTTCATGATAGCTCTCAAGAAGTTGCATATCAATCCTAGGCTTGTAATAAAATCCATCTATAAAGCCTGCAGACACCAACTTAACTAAGTTTCTATAGCCATCATTATTTTTAGCCAAAAGCGTTAAATGGGAATAACGGTCGTCTATATGGGGTTCTTTGTCGTAAAGCGAACGAGGAGCCACATACACCTCGCATCCAATAATAGGTTTTATGCCTGCTGCTATAGCCTCTTTATAAAATTGAACTGCACCATACATATTCCCATGATCAGTTATAGCTATGCTGTCCATCCCCAGTTCGCGGCATCTTTTTAATAAATCTTTTATTCTATCCGCACCATCCAAAAGACTATACTCAGTGTGAACATGCAAATGGCTAAATTTAGGCATCGTTGTAACTCCTATAAGCTATCTTCGGTTTTGTCATCAATTGTTTCATTAACATCATCGTTATGATTTGGCATACTTTCTAGTATATCTAAATACTTTTGCTCGTCAAATTCCTCACATAAAAAATTTTTCAGATATTCAAAAGCTTCTTGCTCATCTTCTCCAGACACAGTAAGATCTACTTTGGCCCCATCATAGATCCCCATGGCCATTAATCCAAGAATACTCTTGGCATCAACTTTTTTATTGTTTATTTCAATCGAAACGCGGGATTTAAACTTGTTTGCTATTTGTACAAAAATAGCAGCGGCCCTAGACTGTAATCCTATGCCATTGCTTATCTCAATTTCATCTCGTATCATTTTTCTGCAGCTCCTCTCTTTTCTTTTAAATATTCCGCTAATCGGCTTATCTTTTTTAGCCTGTGATTAACACCTGATTTGCTTAAAGGAGGATCAAGCATCTCGCCTAATTCTCTTAAACTAGCATCCTTATAATCCAAACGCAGTTTAGCAAGCTGCTTTAATTGAGGCGGCAAATTTTCCAGCCCTATAGTATCCCGTATATAGCATATATCAGCTATTTGCTCTAAAGCTGCATTGACTGTTTTAGTCAAATTTGCCGTCTCGCAATTAACCAATCGATTTATATTATTGCGCACATCTTTGAATACCTTAACGCTTTCTATCTCTAGCAAAGAATTATTAGCACGCAAAACATTTAAATAACGTATTATTTCTTCGCTTCCCTTTAAGTATACTACATAATTGTTTTTACGTTCAATATATTTAGCGTTTATATCAAAATAACGCATGAGATCTATCAAGCTCTGCGCATATACCTCTCTATCAGTCACTAGCTCTAAATGATAATCTTTTTCCGGATCCGTTATAGACCCTATACCCAAAAAAGCCGCGCGCATATAAGATCTTTTGCAGCATCGTTTTTTTATAACATTAGAATCTATCTCATGTTTTAAAATATTATCAGATTCAGCATCGCAATATAAAATACCTGCATCTTTTATAATGCATTTAGCATTATCACTATCTTCAATAAACAACGTATAACCACGTGGCTTTTGGAATCGCTCGTTATTCGAAACCATCAATTTAGGCGTCACTTCATAATTGTTTTTTACCAAAGAATATATGCGCCTTGCTACCGCTGCGTTCTCTGTATAAAATTTTATATTCATATTGCCTTTGCCTTTCAACAATACAGTACCTACCGTTTGCAAAAAAGCCGCTATCTCCGCTCTTTTACAACAATTATTCTTTACCTTTATGTTGCATAGCTCATCTTTAACTTTATACGAAAAAGACAATAATCTCACCCTCTATCAGGTACTCTAGGCCATTCTATAATTGACATCGCGATGTTCTACCATAACTTTATACCCCTGTTGCTGCAAATACTCTTTTAGAACCTCTGCTATAGTAACAGAACGATGCATACCACCGGTACAGCCTATAGCAATGACCAATTCATTCTTACCCTCTTTTATATATCCCGGTATCAAAAAATCCAATAAATCCTCCAATTTTGATATAAAAACTGGCGTCTCCGGTTGTTTGAGGACATATTCTCTTACATCTTTATCTAAACCGGTATGTTCTTTCAGGTCCGCTATATAGAATGGATTTGGCAAAAATCTTACGTCAAACACAAGATCTGCATCTAAAGGAATTCCGTGTTTATAGCCAAACGATATTATGGATATAAACAATCCTTCATAGCGCTCATTTTCTACAAAAAGCTGATATAGCTGATCCTTTAACTGCTTTGGAGACAAATCGCTAGTATCTATTATATAGCTAGCTTTTTCCTTTATATACTGCAGCCGCTGCCGTTCTTCACCTATAGCATACGCCACTCTGCCTTCGCTAGCTAATGGATGACGGCGGCGGGTTTCCTTAAAGCGTTTTATCAAAACTTGGTCTGACGCTTCTAAAAATAAAATTTCATAAGGATATCCTTGCTGCCTCAAAACAGATAAACAGTCGGCCATATCGTTAAAGAACTGCCCCCCGCGTATATCTGTAACTACTGCGATTTTATCTATATTTCCCCTAGATTGAAAACAAAGCTCTGCAAATTTTGGAATTAACGATGGCGGCAGATTGTCTACGCAAAAAAAGCCAAAGTCTTCCATGAAATGAAGCGTTTGGCTTTTGCCAGCACCAGACAGACCTGTAATTATTACAAATCGCATTTAATCATCCTTTCATAAATCAGCCTCCATGAATTACGCTAGCCATATCATATGGAGGATATATAATGCCTTTTTCCGTTATTATAGCTGAAATATATTCATTTGGCGTTACATCAAAAGCTGGATTCATAACTTTGATATAATCTGGAATTATTGGAACACCGTTTATATATCTCATTTCCTTTGGATCCCGCTGCTCAATCGGTATTTGATCCCCGTTTGATAGCAAGATATCTATGCTTGAAAGCGGTGCAGCTACATAAAAGGGTATTGAATGATGTTTAGCCAAAACCGCTACACTGTACGTGCCAATTTTGTTAGCCGTATCGCCGTTAGCTGCTATCCTGTCAGCACCTACTATAACTTTATCTATTTCTCCATGCTGCATAAGATAGCCCGCCATGTTATCAGATATAACCGTAACATCTATTCCATCTTTATTTAGTTCCCAGGCAGTAAGGCGTGCTCCCTGCATAAATGGCCTCGTTTCATCAGCAAAAACTGATATTTTTTTACCATGAGCTATAGCTGAACGTATTACTCCTAAGGCTGTTCCATAGCCAGCTGTAGCAAGAGCCCCTGCATTACAATGCGTAAGCACTTTATCGCCATCGCTAAGCAAAGTGTGACCATGTTCACCTATGGATTTATTTATTTTTAAATCATTCGCGGCCATTTGACCAGCTTCGTCAAGCATGGCTGCACATATGCTTTTTACATTACCAAATTCGCTTGATTTTTTTGCTATTGACATCATCTTATCTATTGCCCAAAACAGATTGACTGCAGTCGGCCTAGTAGAACTAATATCATGAGCTATCTCATTTAATCGGCTTATAAATTCATCAACATCATTAGTGTCTATAGCCATTGCTCCAAGTACCATACCGTAAGCAGCTGTTATACCAATAGCAGGTGCTCCACGCACCTTCATGCTCTTTATGGCATCAGCTACCTCTTCGTATGTCTTGCATTCTATCATTTTTTCTTCAAATGGCAAAACTGTTTGATCAATAAGCTTCAGGCTACATCCTGTCCATTCCAAAGTTTTCATTTGCTTTGACCATTTCCTCCATAACCTTTTATTATTCTCAGGTAAAGGTTCATCAGTGCTGTCTGTTCAACTAATTCTGTTAAGTTGTATGCTGCATATAAGTCTTTTCCCAGTGCTACTATGCCATGGCGCTCTAACATAAGAGCATCAGCATGGCATGCGGCCTCAGCAGCAGCTTTTGCTAATTCAGCCGTACCGAACGGATAATAAGGCACAACCACCATATCGGATAAATATTGCATGCTCTCTGGATTTACAGGAATTATAGGCTCCCCAGCATAAGCAAAAGCAGTAGTCGCGGCCGGATGTGTATGCACTATGCCATTTATATCTTCTCTTACTTTGTATATTTCGAGGTGCAAATGAGTTTCCGAAGATGGCTCATGCGTACCAAACAATATGTTGCCATCTAAATCTATAACTACAAGATCATCTTCACCTAACTCCGCTAGAGCAAACTTTGTCGGCGTTATTATGACCTTGTTACCAACACGCATGCTAACATTACCACCATAAGCCGTTATAAGATTACGCTGATTAAGCTTTTGGCATACATGTATAATAGTGCTATTAGGCGCTGTTTTTCTCATAAAAATCCACTCCTAGTTATTAACATCATGACAAGCGCAATGTTCATTCACGTCTATGCGTTCTATCATATTATATATGAGTTTTTTTACCCGTTCATTATTCTCATCAAATACACGCAATACTTCTTGCTCTGTGACAGGCTTTATATCGTCTCTGCCTTCTAAACCTGCATCATAATCAGTTATTAGTGAAATGTTAACATAGCATATACCTAGTTCTTTAGCCAATATGCATTCAGGATATTGAGTCATATTTATAACATCCCACCCCATATTATGAAACCAGCGGCTTTCTGCTTTTGTAGAAAAACGCGGCCCTTGTATAATAACTATAGTCCCGTTCTCATGAATATCTATGCCCATTGCTTTCGCTGTATCTATAGCTATACTACGCAAATTATTACAATAAGGCTCTGCTGAGCTTATATGTTTCGTTATAGGGCCATCATAATAAGTATCCTTTCTCCCCCATGTTCTATCTACAAATTGGTCACACACAACAAAATCGCCTGGCTTAATATGAGGCTGCAAACTGCCGGAAGCTGTCGGAGCTATTATGCGTTTTACACCTAGTTCTTTCATCGCATACACATTGGCTCGATATGGTATCATATGCGGTGGATAACGATGATCTTTACCGTGTCGAGGTAAAAACGCCACCTTTTTATCACCTACTTCAGCTATTGCTATAGAATCACTTGGTTTACCATAAGGCGTATCCACATCAATTTCCTTAACATTATCTAAAAACGTATAAAACCCCGAACCGCCGAATACACCAATTTCAGCCTTATTCTTCATAGATACGCTTACTCCTTTCTTATTATGTAGAAATAAAAACTTCACTTTAATCTATTATAGCAAAACCCACTGCTTATACAAGCGTCAGCGACTGCTAGAACGGAAAATATCTATAAGCAATCCTATTCCCGCAACTCCAGCCAATATAAAGCCTACAGTGCCTATCGTAGATAAAGGGACATTCAAACTAACACCCTCTACGCCTACAATTATAGCTGAGCCAACTATTACAGCTGAAATAATTAAAGCATCTATTAAACGATTTACCATATGATTGAACTTTGAGACTGCTTTATCTAAACCTTCCAATTGAAACTTTGCTTCTACTTCCCCTTTAGCTACCTTGTCCATTGCATCAAGAGCTATAGGGGGGATTTGCAGTAGCGCATCCATACCAGCATATACCTGCTCTGCTCTATTTTTTAGCGCTTCCTTAGAAAAGTGCCTTTTACGCATCATAGAGCTAACATAAGGTTTTGCTAACTCAAAAATATTTATGTCTGGATATAATTGTCTTGCTACTCCTTCTATAGTTATAAGCGACTTATCTAATAAGGTGAATTGCACTGGCAAGTTTATACCATAACTAAGCGCCATGCTCATAACTTCATTTATAAACTCACCCATATTGATATCTTTCAATGCCTTCTCATAATATTTTTCCATTAATTCAGCAACATCTATATAAAACCCACGCAAATCAACATCTTTTGTTATGACTCCAATTTTGGAAAAAGCTTTTATTATGCCGTCAACATTTTTATTTACAACAGCAGAAACCAAATCTGCTATATTAATTTTGTCTTCTTTCGTCAAACGCCCCATCATCCCGAAATCTATGAACGCTATACGCCCATCGCGCATTATAAAGATATTTCCAGGATGAGGATCTGCATGAAAAAAACCGTCCTCAAAAATTTGCTTCATTATTGCTTTAGCACCATTTTCAGCTATTTCTTTTCGGTCTAATCCTATGGCATCTATTTTCTCTATTTGATCTACTTTTACACCATCGATGTATTCCATAACCAGCATATGCTTAGTGGTATAATCCCAATATATTTGGGGCACATATATTTCATTATGCTCCCTAAAATTGCGTTTAAATTGATCTACGTTCATACCTTCTCTGACAAAGTCCAATTCCCGCCTTATAGAACGCGTGAGCTCATTCACTATCCCCATAGGCTGATATCGTCTGCTTTCAGGCATTCTATTTTCCATTAAAACAGCTATTTCCTTTAATATTGCTAAATCCGCTTCCACTATCTCATCTATTTTAGGACGCTGTATCTTTATTATAATCTCACCATCATCTTTTAGCGTCCCCTTATGAACTTGTGCTATGGAAGCAGCTGCTAGAGGCTTAGAATCAACATACTCAAATGCTTCATCGATCGGTTTGCCTATTTCTTCCTCTATTCTCTCCTTAACAACATCGAAAGGCAGCTCTGGCCCAGCATCCTGAAGTTTAGATAACTCTTTTGTATATTCCTCAGGTATCAGATCCGGTCTAACGCTAAGTAATTGCCCTAATTTCATAAATATAGGACCCATCTCCTCCAGCATTAAACGAACGCGCTGAGGCCCGGAAAGTTTCGTTGCCTCTCCTCCTCTAAATCGGTTTTTTATACGCAATAAAAAATTTGTTATACCTATCCTGTCAGCAATAAAACCAAAGCCATATTTAAAGAGTACATTAGCTATTTCACCATAGCGTCGCCAATAACGATACCGCTTTTTAAACAGGCTATTCATATTCCAACCTCTTAATAATACAAAGAAAGAGGGGCATTAAACGCCCCTTTTAACCCTTTATTATCCTTCTTTTCTCTTTATTTGTTATTAAGTTTCTTTTCAATGGCATCTAACCTAGCTTTTATTTCTTCTAAATCTGTTTTCGTCGCTAAATTTGGATCAGATTTAACCTTCTCTTTGTATTCATTTAATATTCTTTTGCCTTCTTCGGCAGTAACTTCTCCCTTAGCTACCAGCTCATCTATTAAGCTATCTACTTTTTCTCCCGTAGCTGCCATAGCACCTATGCCCAACAACAATGCTTTTTTAAACGCATCTTTCATAAGTATTACACCTCCAATGATTTGTTAAGCTTATTATACCATATATTTATAAGCATTTATATACGGTTTTTATAATATATAAGGGCAAATCTAAAATAATTTTTAAAAGCCCCAGTAGAGTTTTTAGCATTATTTTTAACCATCTTCATTGCTTTTTAACACTTCATTTGCTTTCTGTTCAAGCTAACAAACTTGTAAATTAATGAGGCACCCTTGCAGAGTGCCTTATTCTTGATCCATGATAAAATCTATATTTCGTGTAGAAAGGTCAACTTTAACAAGCCTTACTTTAACTTTATCTCCCAAACGATATATTTTCCTGGTATGTTCACCTATAAAGCAATAATGCTTTTCGTTGTATACATAGTAATCATCATCCAAAGAACTTACATGAACAAGTCCCTCAATAGTATTTTCCAACTGCACATATAAACCGTAATGAGTTACGCCAGATATAATACCGTTAAAAACTTGACCGACTTTGTCCATCATATATTCAGCTTTCTTCAAGTCCTCTGTATCCCATTCAACTTGTTGCGCAATCCTTTCGCGCTGCGAGGACTGTTGAGCTATTGATGGCAGTACGTTAGTTAAATAGTCTATGCGTTTTGGTGTCAAACGACCATAAATAGTATCCTTTATTATACGATGAATCATTAAATCAGGGTACCGTCTTATCGGAGAAGTAAAGTGCGTATAATAACGTGCAGCTAAGCCAAAATGGCCTATGTTTTCCGTATCATATCTAGCTCTCTGCAGCGAACGCAATAATACGCTATTTATAACAGCCTCTTCTTCAGTACCCTCAACTTCGTCTAACAATTCTTGAAGGGCTTTAGGATGAATTCTATCCGTTGAACCTTTTATATGGTATCCCAAATTGTGTATAAAATCTTCAAAGGCCAATATTTTTTCAGGGTCTGGCTCTTCGTGCACTCTATAAATAAAGGGTATCTGAAGCCAAAACATATGTTCAGCTACCGTTTCATTGCACACAAGCATAAATTCTTCTATTATATCATCAGCAACAGTACGTGTGCGCATAGATACGTCCACAGGTTTACCAGCCACATCAAGCTTTATCTGAGCCTCATCTATGTCAAAATCTATACTACCTCTTTGCTTTCTTCTCTGTCTCAATATGCCACGTAATTTAGCCATAAGTTTGAAATCTTCCAATAAATAACCATATCTACCGAGCAAATTATTATCTGGATCTGTCAAAAGCTTGGTCACATCAGTATAAGTCATCCGCTCACATGTTTTTATTACACTTGGAACAAATCTATGTTCTACAACATCGCCATTTTCATTTATTTCCATAAATACAGACAAAGTCAGTCTATCAACACGCGGATTAAGGCTACATATGCCATTAGATAATGCCGGCGGAAGCATCGGTATAACCCTATCAACCGGATACACGCTACAACCTCTTGCTAAGGCCTCTTTATCTAAAGCACTGCCTTCTTTTACATAATGACTTACATCTGCTATGTGCACACCAAGCATAAAGTGCCCGTTTTGCAAAAGTGATATTGATACAGCGTCATCTAAGTCCTTAGCGCCCTCGCTATCAATCGTAACTATTTTAAGACCGCGTAGATCTTCTCGCCCTTCAATATCTTTTTGCGACACCTCTTGAGGTATGCGAGACGCTTCGTCAAGCACTTCTTGCGGAAATTCTTCAGAAAGTTCATATTGCCGCATTATAGATAATATATCTGTACCCACATCATCCTTATGGCCTAGTACTTCAATAACCCGTCCTTCCGGGCCAAGATGGCCATGCGGCCATTTAGTTATTTCTACTACTACCTTATAGCCCTTCTGGGCGCCTTCTAGGGCATCATCTGGTACAAATACAGTAGTATTGAGGCGCGCATCATCCGGTACTAAAATAGCAAAATGCTTAGTTTTTTCTATTGTACCTACTATTTTCTTATTTGCCCGCTCCAATACACGCACTATTTCTCCCTCTAAGGATCTGTCCCCGTCATTTAACAATATCTTCGCTATAACTCTATCACCGTTCATCGCGCCATTTATATCTTCAGGAGAAATATAGACATCCTTCTTACTTCTATCTTCGGGTATCACAAATCCAAAGCCCCGAACATTAGCTTGAAAATTGCCTACTACATATCCTAATTTGTCCGGCAATCCATATTTTTTGGTCTTCGTTTTTACTATAGAACCTTCTTTTTCCATGGCTTCTAATACATCAAGAAACTCTCTTTTCTCCGAACGATCGATACCTAATATATCCATAAGCTGCAAAGCTGTTTTCGGTGTATACTCAGGCTCATTAAAAATCTCCAATATCCTTTTCTTTATATTCAATCATTCACCTTCTTTAGCCTAGATTAAAATCCATTTTACTCATTGCTTCTAATGATATTTCTATAAATTCGTCCAACGTAAGCCCTAATTGATCACAACTATATATTTGCTCCCTACTAGCACCTCGGGCAAACGCTTTGTCTTTAAGCTTTTTCTTTACCTGCTTAGGCGTCACATCTGCTATTCTCTTGCTAGGTAAGACTAGCGAAACGGCTGTTATAAAACCGGTCATCGGATCTGCAGCATACAAAGCTTTATCTAATAATGTTACTCTTTCTACTCCGTGATACTCATTATGAGCTCTCACAGCATGAACTATTTCTTCTTCCAGCCCTATTCTTTCTAAAAAATCTGCTCCAACCATACCATGCTTAGCAGGATCTTGATTAACTTCTTCGTAATCTATGTCATGTAGCAATCCTACCAATCCCCATTTGTCAATATCTTGATTTAGCCTTTCTGCCAAAGCTCTCATTATGGCTTCCGTTGACAACATATGTTTTAAAAGACTATCTTCCTTTATATGTTCTTTGACTAAATCCAATGCTTCTTCTCTATTCAACATCAACACGCTCCTTAAAAATGTGTAAAAATAAACCCGGCAATTATACAATGCCGGGCAATCCTTTCTTAGCCGCCTTCTCCTATTGTAGTAACACGAGTATGAGTGACAACGCTATAAATACTATAGCTGCATATTTGGTTAAACTCTTTAACTTAGCATCATACGTACGAGCCTTATTTTTACCAAAAAACGTCTCCGCTCCTCCTGCTATGCTTCCGGATAAGCCAGCTGTTTTGCCCGATTGCATTAAAACAACTATTATAAGGACAATGCTAGCTATGATATACAATGCCATAAGTATATTCTTTAGCAAATCCATTTTATTTCCTCGCTTTTCCTTGATAATACAAACTTACAACAGATTTAATTATAACTCATATGAACAACCAACGCAAGTCATTATTTCGTCTAGCGATGGAAGAGAGCTAATAGCTCCCTTTCGCGTAACACTTATAGAAGCAGCCGTATTAGCAAAGTTTAAAATATCGTAAGCTTGCTTTTCAGTAATATTATATAAAACATCACGGTAAGATATTAATTTATATAACAGCGCTCCCATGAAAGCATCACCAGCTCCCGTTGTGTCTATTACCTCAACGTCTCTAGCAGGTACCGAGACTGCTAAAGATTCAGTATGCAATTCGGCACCTTTAGAACCTTTAGTATAAGCTATAATTTTAACATTTCCAACAAACAAGGATCTTAAAGCATCTGCCTCATTATTTAAACCTGTTATAAATTCAAGTTCCTCATCGCTTATCTTCAAAATATCTGCATAAGGCAAAAACTCGTTTATGGTATCTTTACAGCATTTTTCGTCATCCCATAACGCCAATCGAACATTAGGATCAAAACTTATAGTACCGCCCTTTGATTTAACGCTATTTATAGCTTTCTTATGAGCATATTTGACCGGGGCCTCTATTAAGTCTACCGAACCAAAATGAAGAACATCGCTTTTAGAAAACCAATTGCTGTCTATTTCATCTTTTGAAAGCAACATATCAGCACTCGGATTTCTGTAAAACATAAAATCTCTATTGCCATCAGCCTTTAAACTTACAAAAGCAAGAGCTGTTTTCGCTATTCTAGTTTGGCTCATATAACTTGTATCGACGTTGCATCCGCTTAACGTATCTATAAGGAAATCACCAAAAGCATCCGCTCCCACTTTACCTATAAATATGCTATTTATTCCTAACTTGCCCAGGGCACATGCAACATTTGCAGGCGCACCACCGGGTGCTTTTTGAAACTCAGTAACTTCTTTAAGCGGAACTCCCTTTTCCCTAGGAATAAAGTCTATCAATGCTTCCCCTATTGAAAAAACTTTTAATGATGCGCTCACGACTCTCTTGAAACCTCCACTACTTTTGTTCCAGCCCAAATATCGCCATAACGCTTTCCCTCAGGGTCATTCAAGACTTTTACCATCTCTGCAACGCATATTATAACCTCTAATATGCCTGTTATTAATTGCCCTACAAACGGTATGAGCATAAATAAACTTGGTATAGCAAATATAAGATTCCTCCTGACAGAATCTCTATAAGTAGCCACTCCATGGTCAGTTACTACCTTCAAATCCAATAACTTTTTACCAACGCTTTGACCATCTAATAAACCATCTTTTAGTAACATATAAGCAAAGCCTATTATAGCCCCTATAATCGGTATTAAACCGACGAGATACATTATGGCTATATCAATTATGAACGCAAATGCTCTACGAACAAGATCGGTTTTATTTTCCATAATATCGCCCTCCCTGTTTATATAACAAACTTTATAACAATTATAACAGCGTAAAATAAATTCCACAAGCCTATTAAACTTATATATGAAAAATGCCGAATAAAAAATATGTACTAAGTTTTCACAATAAAATGGAGGGAATGACATGAAAGGCAAAAAGTGGTTAAATCTTTCTTCTATCGCCACGAGATTGATAGCAGCTTTCCTAATACTTATTTTAGTCCCTGTAGCACTTATAGGCTATATAGCTGACGCAAACGCCTCTGGCGCAATCGTAAATGAAGTAAGTAAAGGTACAGCTAATATAGTCTCCCAGTTGAACATGACCATAAATACAGTAATCGATATGGTCAATGGTACTTCTATGGAAGTTTTTGGGAACACACAACTTCAAAAACTATTGACCCAAGATAAAAGCCAGCTATCCGATTACGAAAAATTTCAAAACATAAATGATGTAAACGATATTCTAGGTTCGGTAATCAGATCAAACAAATACATAAGTTTATTAGCAATAATATGCGAAGATGGCACCAGTTATGGTTCTCCAAGTGCCCCTATAATAGACGATATAGAAGCAATCAAAAATTCAGACTTCTATCAAGCAGCTGTAAAAGCCGGTGGCTCGCCCGTTTGGTTAGATACTCGTGATCTAAAAACTTCTTCAACCTCTGTTGGCGTTGACCAATACGCCGTAACATTAGTAAGAGCATATAAGGACCTAACCGTCACCAACAAATTAATTGGTGTACTCGTTATGGATGTTAAGCTTAAACCCTTACAAGACATGTTGAACTCCATAAAGCTTGGCAAGACAGGTGTCGTATATCTGGTTACACCTGGTGGTAAAATCATTAGCGGTAAAGATATGACCAACGACGAAATAAATAAACTAAAAAGTGTGTCATATATGAAGACTATACTATCTTCGAAAAACAATTCAGGTACAATACATGAATATATAAACGATCAAAAATTACTAGTAAGCTACAACAAATCGAGCGAAAGCGGTTGGACGGTTATAGGTGTGGTTCCAGAGGCAGAGCTTACCTCATCGGTATCTTCGCTCAGAAAAACAATAATTATAACAGGTATAGGCTTTGGCATAATAGCAATACTTGTCGGCATATTTATAGCTCTATCCATGTCTAAACGCCTAAACAAAGCAATGAAAGCTGCTGCGATAGTAGAAAGCGGCGATTTGACAGTGAACATAGGCGTATCTGGTGATGACGAAATAGGCCGTCTTGGCAAGAGTTTAGACTCTATGATAACCAAGATAAAAGAACTCATACAAAAGGGCCTTGATCTAACACATAAAGTGGCTGAGTCAGCAAACAATGTGGCCACTGTATCTGAAGAAGCCACAGCAGCATCATCGGAAATAGCTACTGCTATACAGGAAATAGCAAAAGGGGCATCAGAGCAAGCCAACGACGCAACACTAGGAGCACAGAAAGCAAGTGAGCTAGCGCAACAAATAGAAAATGTAGCTCAAAATGCAGCCGCAATGAATGAAATATCACAGCAAGCTCAAAATGCTGCTTCCGATGGATTAAGCACTGTAGATTCATTAAAGCAGAAAAATAAACAAGTAAACGATGTTAGCCAAACTCTGATAGAAGCAATACAACAGCTTGGACAAGAATCAAAGAACATAAACAATATAATAAAGGTTATAGACTCTATATCTGACCAGACCAACCTATTAGCATTGAACGCGGCTATAGAAGCAGCTAGAGCAGGAGAAGCAGGCAAAGGATTTGCCGTAGTAGCTAATGAGATACGCAAACTAGCTGAGCAGTCGCAAAGCTCAACACGAAATATAGGCGAAATAATAAAACGAATTGTTGCTATGACGCAAAATACTGTAAGCAATACAGAAATAATGGCTCAAATAATGTCGCAGCAAAACGAAGCAGTAGAAAAAGCCGCGCAATCGTTCCAAAATATAGCGCAAGCGGTACAAAAGCTGTCAGAACAAATAAAATCAATAGATGAGGCTACGGGAATTATGGACAATAGTAAGAATGAAGTGCTAAATGCGATAGAGAATATATCAGCAGTATCAGAAGAATCTGCCGCCTCGGCACAAGAAGTTTCCGCCTCGGCACAAGAACAGCTTGCTGCTATGGACGAACTAAGTGACGCCGCACAAATGCTTAACGGCCTTGCTAGTGAACTCTTACAAGCTATGTCTGTCTTTAAAATAAAATAAAGTATAATTAATAAGTGGTGATAGAAATTTTGCTATCACCACTTATTAATTCCAATCCTATAAACAGCTTCTGCAATTCGTAATTTATAAAAGCTTCTCTCTATAAGTGGCGCAAAGCTATAATATTTCATCAGCATATGGAGCTTTGCGCCGCTTACATACACAATATAGTAATATAAATTACGAACCGTAGAAACAGCTGTCAATAATTCAACAGCTTGACATCAATGTAAAAATACGTTAGAATAACTAATGTGCAAAGGGGAGTAGCTCAATTGGCAGAGTAGCGGTCTCCAAAACCGTTGGTTGCGGGTTCGATTCCTGCCTCCCCTGCCATATAAATGCCGATTTCAAGCCTTTTTGAAGGCTTTTATTTTTGCCTTCCTTTTTCTAAAATTACTTTTGACAACGGATTGATAACATGAAGTTTTAAACATAAAAATAAGCCTTTTGTTGAACGACTATCTCTTATGCTTTACCTCTTGCTCGTCTGCCTAATGCTATCGTGAAAATATATAATAATAGCTATTATATATTATATGTTATAATAGCGACAGTGGAGGTGATCTAATTATGCATAAAAAGTCTATACTTACTAGAATATTGTTAATTCTTATTTTAGTCGGTTTTATTGTCAGCATTGTAGGAATAAATAATATAGTTAATGGGTCAAGAGCCGAAGCTGAAAATGTGAAACCTGCAGCAAGTTTTTTAGACGATAAATCTATACCTCTAAGCGAGGAAGATATATTGAAAAAAGCCGAAAAAATAGTGCTTGAATTGGAACGTTCTATGCCAACAATTCGTGGCATACCAAAGTCAATATGGTCAGAAGAAGAGAATAAAAGCGTTCAAGTTGGCACATGGAAGGAAGTACCTAATCAAGAAATCATGTCAGCTTTATATGAACAGTTTGAGGTTTTACCCACACAGGACCAACCTGAAATTATTCGTAAGCATTTAGAACGATTACCAGGTTTCTTTTATGATAGTATAATAGGCGGTTATAGAAGTAAAGATACTGGCGTTTGGTATGTGATTAGAGACGGCAAGAGGGTTGTCCCTAAGGAAGAGTACTATGATACAAACTCGATATATTTATCGCCTGAATTATTTTATATCGAGTATAGGCCAGTTGAGTATTATACCGTTGACCACTATAAAAATGTGGAAGTAAAGGAAGGAGATACGCTAATTAGGATTGCCCATAGATACTATCCATTGGATTCCCGCCTCGATGAAAAATCTTATTTAGATGAAATAGCAAAAATTAATAGCATACAAGATGCTAATTCGATAAAAACAGGTGATATATTACACATTCCTGTTTATAAACAAAATAATTAAAGAGCCATCCCATATTTTGTGTAAACCTCCATAAAGGTGTAAAATAGAAGCACCAATATGGAGGTTTTAATAATGCCCAAAAAGGATTATACCACCACCAATAACTTTATCTTCTTCATAAAACACTACGCCTTGGCCAGGAGTAATAGCCCTTTGAGGTTCGTCAAATACCACTTTTACCTTGTCGTTATCAAACGGATATATACAAGCCCCCGCTTCTTTTGCATTATATCTTATCTTGGCTTTTACACGCATAGGCTCATATAAAGATTCAATAGCTATGAAATTTACATCATAAGCTATAAGTACATTATTGAACAAATCATCCTGTTCTCCTAAAACCACAATATTATTTTTAGCATCTATATCAACTACATACATTGGTTTCCCAAAAGAAACACCCAAGCCCTTTCTTTGACCTATAGTATAATATATAACACCTTTATGCTTTCCTAATATTTTTCCTGTAACGTCTACAAAATAACCCTCTTTTACATCATCAGCGCATATCTTTTTTATAAACCTGCCGTAATCGTTGTCCTTTATGAAGCATATTTCCTGACTATCAGGCTTATCTGCTACTTCCAAACCGATCTGATGGGCTATGTTTCGTATTTTATCCTTTGTATAGTTTCCAAGCGGCATAAGAATATGTTCTAATTGATATTGTGAAAGGCTGTACAAAACATATGTCTGATCTTTTTTGTCATCAACGCCTTTTCTTAGAATAAATCTATTGGCTTTTAAATCACGCTCTACTCGAGCATAATGCCCAGTCGCTATATAATAAGCGCCTAATTCGCGTGCTTTAGCCAATAAAGCACCGAATTTTATCTGCTTATTACATATTAAACAAGGATTTGGGGTTCGCCCGTTCATATATTCTTTTATGAAATAATCTACAACATTATTTCTAAATATGTCTTTAAAGTCAATTACATAATGCTCTATTCCCAACTTTTCTGCAATTTTGCGCGCATCTGTGATCGCATCATTTAAAGCATTTTCAGATTCATGCCATAAATTCATAGTAACACCTATGACCTTAAAGCCACGTTGTTTTAACAAATATGCAGCAACGGAGCTATCAACCCCACCGCTCATACCAACTACAACACAATTTTTGTCCATGTTAACCTCAAACGCTTATATATAATACATATAAGAATTTTCTCCATTTATACGATTATATTCATTTACCATATCTGCCAGAGTTATTGAATCTACAACTTGATTTATGCTATCCCTTATTTTTTCCCATATAATTCTTGTTACACAATGGTCTTCCTTGTTACATTTCACAGAAGAACCCTCTATCACACACTCCACAGGAGCTAATGAACCCTCTAGCACTCTCATGACATCGCCAACGGTAATTTTATCTGGTGGCTGAGCCAAAACATAACCTCCCTGTGCACCTCTTATACTTTTCACCAATCCTGATTTGCGTAAATTCGCAATCAGCTGCTCCAAATACGGTTCAGATATTCCTTGACGCTCAGCAATGCTTTTTAGAGCTACAGGTTGTTCTCCATAATTTAACGACAAATCTAGCATAGCGATCAAGCCGTAACGCCCCTTTGTAGATAGCCTCATCATTTATCACCTCATCATATCCAACAAACCCTAGTTAAAAACTTGGAATTCATATATAATATAACATCCTAATAAAAGTATGTCAACACACCTGCTTCATAGGAACAAAAGCTATATGCTTCTTCCAACGGTAACCGAAATATTTTCTAACTTGCTCATTAATTCCGCAAAATGTTGGGGCAATATTGATTGAGGCCCGTCAGAAAGCGCATGCGCCGGATCATTATGCACTTCAATTATGAGCCCATCGGCTCCAGCGGCTACAACGCCCAACGAAACCGGTGAAATCAAGTTCGATAAACCTGTAGCGTGACTAGGGTCTACTATAACTGGAAGATGAGTAAGATTTTTCAATAAAGGAACAGCGCTTATATCTAGCGTATTACGCGTCGCCGTCTCATATGTGCGTATACCGCGTTCACATAACACGACGTTAGGATTCCCGTTATAAAGGATATATTCAGCAGCCATCAGCCATTCTTCAATAGTGGCTGATAAACCACGCTTTAATATAACCGGCTTTTTAGAAGCACCAATTTCTTGTAGCAATCTATAATTTTGCATATTTCTTGCTCCAATTTGCAACATGTCAACATAACTACTCACTAATTCAACATCGCGGGGGTCTATTACTTCTGTAACAGTTTTCAAGCTTGCTTCTTTGCCCGCATAGTTCAATAATTTTAATCCTTCTTCGCCTAGTCCCTGGAAAGCATACGGCGACGTCCGCGGCTTATAAGCACCGCCTCTCAACATAACAGCGCCAGCATTTTTAACAGCGTGAGCTATCTCTTTTATCTGCTTTTCACTTTCTATTGCACAAGGCCCGGCAATAACAACCAACCTCTTACCTCCCATTTTCACGCCGTCGACATTCACAATAGTATTTTCGCTTTTTAATTCACGGCTAACTAGTTTATATGGCTTCATAATAGGCACAACTGTCTCAACACCTGGCATATTAAAAAATACTTCAGAATCAAAGCCCGTCTTGTCCCCAATAACGCCTATTACTGTCTTAACCTCTCCGTAAATAGGATGAGCCTGAAATCCAAAAGCTTCCACTTGGGCTTTTACAAAATTTATTTCTTCTTCACTTGCTCTCGGCCGCATTACTATTATCATACATATCATCTCCTTAATATTCAAAAACGCTCTTCGTCCTTACACAAGGACGAAGAGCGTTTTGCTTTCCGCGGTACCACCTATCTTGGGTTTATATAATTACACAAACCCCTCTTTAAAGGCACTATCATGCCCCTCTCTCGATAACAGCAGAGATTGCCGGCTCAGCCTACTTTTTTGTTCAGCCTGCAGCTCCGAGGAGAACTTCATATATAGCTTACTTACCGGGCTCTCACCAACTCCGATTCTCTGTAAAGTAAAACTACAACTACTTTTCCTCATCACAGCTTTTAAAGTTTTTAAATTAGATAAATTATAACATCTTTTGTCAATATAAATCAATATCTATATTTGCAAAAATTCAGGTCACAGCACACTCTAGCACTTAAACGTTTATACAGTCAACAATATATCTGCTATATACAAATTATAATCTTCTCTTAAGTCAACAAAGCTTCCGTCTTCCAATTCTACCAATGGCCTCGTAGGCAATGATTTATCCAAGTAAACCACCCTGCCCACTCTGCCATCGCTTAATTTTACCCTGTCTCCAATAAACAAATCTACTATATGCGATATAAATACGTTCACTATATTCACGTCTAACTTGCCTATGGAATTCCATTGCAGTACATCTATTACATAATATGGCGAATACCGACCTTTATATGGCCGTTGGCTTACCATTGCATCATACGTATCCATCACAGCTACTATTTTAGATATATGAGGTATAGACTCTCCGCTTAAGCCAAAAGGATAACCGCTGCCATCTTCTCTTTCATGATGAAACAATACGGCATAATATATACTTTTATCAAAATAACCGGATTTTGACATAATTTCATAACCATAAAGAGGATGATTTTTTATTATAGCAAATTCTTTGTCGTTAAGCTTATCCGGTTTATTTAAAATAGACAAAGGAATCTTCGCTTTACCTACATCATGGAGTAAACCAGCATGTATTAAATTACGCAAGTTTTTATCTGATAATTTGAGCCAACGCCCCATCAAACCACATAAAATGGCCACATCTACGCAATGCCTATATGTATATTCGCTATTTTTCCTTAATTCCTGTAAACCGCGTACTACATCAGTGCAATTCGTAATCTTATCAGCTATTTCTTCCACAACATTCATAGTAGCCGCTATATCTATTTTCCCATTACTTCTAACATTTTCCATGGTATTTTTTACCACACTATGTGCATTGTTATATACGCGCTCTAACACTATCTCATCAGGTACATCGTCCTCAATAATAATCTCAGAGCTTTCGCCTTCGTTATTATCAAGAGAACTTGCGGGCAAAAACACATAGGCACCCTTTATGCCCAACATCCTAAACCTATTTAAAGTGCGCTCGGTTAGCTTTGTACCTTTTGGAACCAATACTGTTCCAAATTCTAACATCACATCTTCGCTTACGATCATCCCTGGCTTAAGATTATCCATCCTTACAAATGCTCTGCGTAAATTTTTCTTATCCACAAAAGGCCTCCGATATATCAAACTTTACATTATATATATCGGTGTAATATTATATATTTTATATAGTGCTTTTATACTATAACAAAAGCTCTCCGCCGTTCTAACTTTATCATAGCGACGGAGAGCACACAAAAGGAAAGCTTTATCCTTTAACAGCACCCGCTGTAAGACCCGATACAATCCTCTGCTGAAATAACAACACTATAATCATAAGGGGCAAGACAACAACAACCGAAGCGGCTGAAATATCACCCCAAGGCAGTGTATATTGACCTGGAAACATTGCTATACCAACTGGCACAGTTCTTAATGCATCTTTAGTATTAAATGTTAGAGCAAACAAGAATTCATTCCAAGCTGCTATAAACACAAGTATTGCCGTAGTGAATATTCCCGGCGCAGCTAACGGAAGTATTATTTTTATAAATGTGTAAAAAGGAGAAGCGCCATCCACCTTAGCTGCCTCTTCCATATCCCTAGGTATTGTACGGAAAAAAGTCGTTAAATTCCACATTGAAAGCGGTATGGTTATAGTAGTATAGGTTATAATAAGGCCCAAATATGAATTTAGAAGCCCCCATTCTTTCATCATTAAAAAAAGCGGACTTACTATAGCTATGCCCGGAAACATCGAAACAGCTAATGCTAAAGCCAATATAGCATTTTTCCCCTTAAAATTTAGCCTTGCAAGCGCGTAACCAGCAAATGAAGTGACAAAGACGGCAAAAGCCGTAGTAGATGTAGCTACTATAGCGCTGTTTTTTAAATACGTTAAAAAAGGTCTCTCAGTAAACGCGGATATATAAGAACCTAGATAAAGCCTAGAAGGCCACCATGTAGGCGGTATATTCCACAGCTCTTCTGGCGGTTTAAAAGACGTTATAATCAGCCAATAAAACGGAAACACTATAACGATTATAAATACTGCTAGCAATACATAGAATACAGTTGTCGACAATTTGTTTTTTTTCACGCCCAGCCCCCTCCTTTCTTACAACTCAGCGGATTCATTTTGTTTATTTAACAAAGCTATATAAGCTAAGCTTATTAAAAACACAAATATAAATATCAATACGGCGATAGCAGAACCCGTGCCAAAATCAAGATTTCTAAATAACATCGTGTATGAATACATAGAGAGTGTCTCTGTACTATTTCCAGGCCCTCCTCCAGTCAACACAAATATTAAATCGAATACCCTAAAAGCATCCAACGTTCGGAATATAAGCGCTACCAACATAGTAGGCATAACTAGGGGCAACGTGACGCTAAAAAATTGTCTGACCTTACTCGCACCATCTACAGTAGCAGCCTCATAAAGCTCAGCAGGTATCGTCTGAAGGCCAGCGAGCAATAATAATCCCATGAAAGGAGCAGTCTTCCATACATCAGCTATAATAGCACACCACAGGGCCGACGAGGTACTGCCTAGCCATGATTTATACTGACTTATGATTCCTAATCTATAGAGTATATCGTTAATAACGCCGAATTGGTCATGATACATAAATTTCCACATGGTAGCCGATATAGTCGTAGGTATAGCCCACGGTACCAAGACCGCTGCGCGTACTATGCCTCTGCCTTGGAACGGCATATTCATTACCAGCGCCATAACAAATCCTATCACGAGTTCCAGAGCAACTGATACCACAGTAAAATATAGTGTATTATAAGTAGCGCTCCAAAAACGAGGTTCTTCTAATAATTGTATATAATTTTTTAATCCAACATACTTAGCCATATCAGGAAATTGCATTTTCATATTGGTCAAGCTCAAGGAAAATGTTCTAAAAACTGGATATATGGCTATAAGCAATATACATAAAAGTGCCGGCGTTACCATTAAATACCCCAATATATTTTCTGGTATGCCGGTGCTTTGTATGCCCCGATGTTTTTTCATAATAATTCATCCTCCTTTTAAAAGAAGTTTGATCGGCCGAGCAGCCGGCCGATCAATTAATACAAGCGTTTGTTTATTATTGAGCTAATATCTGCTCGATATCTTTAGTGATATTCTCTATCGCAGTCTCAGCATCAATTTCGTTCATTAGGAACTTATGAATATTGATCTGCATGCTTTCAGAGATCTTAGGATAAAACGGTGATACAGGCCTAGGCAAAGCATTTATAACTACATCGTACATATCTGCAAAATAAGGATTGGCTTTCAGCACGTCTGCGTCTTTATATAAGCTTTGTAGTACAGGCAGGTGGCCACCATCTATAGCCTGAATTTTCTGTCCTTGCTCGCTGATTATGAACTCTATAAATTTCCACGCCTCATCTTTATGCTTAGAATTTTTGTTTATTGCTAAATTCCATCCACCGAGCGTAGCTTTACCTGTCGTATCCCCATTAGGTCCTTTGGGTATCGGAGCTATGCCCACCTTGTCTTTAACCTTTGATTCGCTGCTATTGACTATAGCCCATGCATATGGCCAATTCCTCATAAAAGCAGCCTTTCCTTCTTGGAAAGTAACTAATGAGTCGTTTTCTATATAAGTCGTAACCCCTTTAGGTGCTATTTCCAGCATCTTCTTGAATATGTTTAAAGCTTCAATGGCATTAGGACTATTCAAGACAACCTTTGAGTCTTCTAAAACCTTGCCGCCATTGCTGTGTATATATTCAAGAGCATCACACACCAAACCTTCGTATTGATTTGCTTGGAACACAAATCCATAATCCACTTTGCCCTCATCCATCAACTGCTTACCTATCTTATAAAGGTCATCCCATGTTTCTGGAGGTGTGGACACCAAATCCTTTCTATAGTATAGAAGACCAGCATCAGTAAAAAACGGGGCTGCGTAAAGTTTCCCATTTACCGTACAGCTTTGTATAGGCCCCTGCAAATATTTCTCCCTTTCCTGTTGTGGAAAATAATCGTCTAGAGGCTCTAGCCAGCCCGCCGAAGCAAATTCTGCTGGCCAAATAACGTCTATTGAATATACATCTACACTATCATCTCCAGCGCTCAAAGCCGTTACATAAGAATTATGCTGTTGATCACTTTCTGGAGGCATCTCTTGATAATTTACCTTTATATTCGGATATTTAGCCTCAAATTGTTCAATGGTGTTTTTTGTCGCATTGCTAACATCTTTACCCTGCGCAAATGTTATGGTAACCTGCTCACTCGATGACTCTCCATCCGATGTACCCGTTGAAGTATCAGCCGGTTTCGAAGTATCATCGGTCGTTTGCGAGCCGCCACCACATGCCGACAACATGAGCGCAAGCATAAGCGCAACTGCTATTATTGCCAAAAACCGTTTCTTTCTCATATCAAATCCTCCCTTTGTATTGATTTTTAATACACTTATATCATAAATCAAAGGAAGGATAGTATAAATATGACAAACTTTTTATTTAGTTTAATTTCTTTAGATCTTATAAGTTTCTATATTGTGCAGGCGTCATCCCTGTATACTTTTTGAATACTTGGCTAAAATAGTGAGGGTCTGAATATCCAACTTGTTGCGAAACTTCATATACTTTTAAAGATATATTCTTTAATAATTCTTTAGCCTTTTCCATTCTTACCTTTGTAAGATATTCTTTAAATGTTTCACCCGTTTCCTGACTAAATATAGAACTCAAATAGCAAGGGGAAATATAGACCTTCTCAGAAATATACTCTAATGATACGTCCATCCCATAATTCTCATTTATCAGTACCTTTACTTGTTCCACTATTTTTTGGTTTCGCGTCTTTCTTTGATAAGATAAATGGCTTACAACCGTTATTGTCACATCAATCATAAACTCATAAAGCTGATCTATAGTCAAACGCTTGTTTATCTCGTACCATGGATCTGTTTTATGGAAAAGGACATTTGGATTTTCACCAACTTCATATATCGCTCTAGACATATAAACTATAAGTTCTAATGAGACTTTTTTTACCCAGTCTATATCTTCGCGTCTTTTTTTCATATTATCAAACACTTCTTTTACATAGTCAACAGCTTTTTGCTCGTTAGCGGTTTTTATGAACATTATAAATTCCTCGTCTGATAGCGAAGGATGTTCATGTTCTTTTACCATGGGTTCAACATCATTTATATATATTATTTGATTCTCACCTACATAAAATCGATATTCGCACGCTTCCAAAGCACTCTTATAGCTATTCTCCATTTGTCTTATATCGTCGACCACCTTACCTACGCCTATTGTATAAGATCCATTGAAAGAATAGTCCATAAGATCTTTAATCTTATAGGTTATGTCTATTATAGGCCTAGACAAATCACGCATTCCATCAAATGGAAAATTTAATAGTATGGTAAATAAACTTTCTTCAAAAAAAGTAGCTGCCCTGAAATTGCTTTCGTTTCCAACAATAATGCTCACATTGTTGTAAAGTTTAAAAAGAGTATAATAATCCTCTTGATCATCTGGATTATCTATAGTTATGACTATAGATAAAAATCTACCTTTCTCAAAGTTTATGCTAAGAAATGATAATTTTTTCCATATATCTTCTTCTCCAGACCTTATAGCACTGAAAAACCATGGTTTTAAAAATGGCAGGCTTTCATTTATATGTTGTTTTAATGCCTCTCTCTCAGCCCGCATTTTTTGCTCATTTAACAACTTACCCTTAACTCTATCCAAACATTCAAATAGTTCATCGCTGGAAACAGGTTTGAGTATATAATCATCGGCACCTATGGTTATAGCTTGCTGAGCGTATGAAAAATCATCATAACCAGTCAGAAATATCACCTTTATATCTGGCGCAAAAATCTTAATCCTTTGCGCAAGCTGTAGACCATCCATGCGCGGCATTCTTATATCAGCCATTACTATATCGGGTTTCAAAGACTTTATTTTTTCCAATGCATCCAACCCATCTTCTGCAGTACCAACAATCTTTATTCCAGCCTCTTGCCAAGGAATATATTCTTTTAAACCCTCTCTTATAATTTCCTCATCATCTACTATAAGTAAAGTTATCATATGCTTATATCTCCTTCGCATCCTCCAGCATCAACGCTCTTACCCGCACGTTTACAGTAACGCCACCATATTGATTATCTTCGAATTTAATGCCACAATCCTCTCCAAAATAGAGCTTCAAACGTTCATTTACATTGCGTATACCATAACCCCTATCATCTACAAGGGATTGATCCCTTTCTAACAGCGATTGATTCAGGCTATCTATATCAGCCCCTTTTCCATTATCTATGACTTTTAGATATATATAATCATCATCTTTGCATGCTTCAATTCTTATAAATCCCTTATAGTCTATGGCATCAAACCCATGGTTTATAGCATTTTCAACCAAAGGCTGAAGCGTGAGTTTAATTATTAAATATTTAAGAACTTCTTCATTTACGTCAAATTCAATATCAAATTTATTTTTAAATCTGAATTTTTGTATTGTCACATAACTCTTCACCTGTTCTAATTCGTTAGCTATGCTTATAAACTCCTTGCCCTTATTTAAGCTATGCCGTAGAAAGTTGGCTAAAGAATTAACCATTAAGCTTATATCGTCAGCCCCAGACTTTATAGCAAGCCAGTTTATCGAGTCCAATGTATTATACAAAAAATGCGGGTTTATCTGCGCTTGAAGCGCTCTAAACTCGGCTTCTTTTTCTTTACGGCTGCGTTCATTCACTTCCTCTATTAACTGCTCAATTCTTTCTAACATATTATTAAAACTACTATAAATTTCTCCTATTTCATCATGGGATGAAATAGAAACCTTAGCATATTGTTCACTATTAAAGTTTCTCATGCGATTAGCGAGAGCATGTATTGGTTGAGATATCCTGTATGAAATAAACATCGAAAATCCAAAAGCAACCATTAGGCTTATAATTGCTATTATAATTATAGCGCTGCGTATAAGGTTCATATTTTCTATAAGTTCCAACGTGGGCACTACTCCGACAAGCTTCCACCCCACATTGCTTACTTCGTTATATATTATCATATATTCTATATCATCAAATGTTTCAAAAGAGCTGCCTGCAGAATCTCTATAAATAGTGCTAAAAAATGTCGGGCTAGACACAAGACTATTGTAGGTACCACTCAGCTTTGCCACCGGCATAGCATTAGCAATTAGAAACACTCTTCCTGTTTTGCCGAGGCGTATCTTGTTTATCTCCTCTAAAAATTTATTTGCATCAATGCCAGCTTCAACTACGCCTACAGAACGGCGCGAATCGCTAACATCCAATATAAGCCGTGCTACACAAATATAATTGTTATCTAAATGCCAATACGGTTTCCCTTTGTTTTTCATTGTCTTTACAAACCAATCCTGGTTCTCGGCATACTTACTCGAAAAAACATAATTTCCAGAATCTATCACAGGATAATTGTTTTTATCTAATGCAAAAAGACGTATAAAAGAGGTTTTTTTACGAAAAATATCAGCACCTAATATCACATTTTCTAAACTTTTAACATCTCTGCTCACCTGAAAAACGCTTTCAGGTTCTGGAGAAGTTAAAATATCCTGCACAGTCTTATCCACATGTATTTTCATCAATATATTTTCTACATCGCGCATATAAGACTCCAAATTTGTTTTCGCTTGATTGACAGTTTGTTTAGAAGAAGCCTCAACTTGCTGCTTTATAACTAGCGATGATCTGTGAAGAGCAAAGGAACCAAAAATAGACAAAGCTAAAACTATAATGACTAAATAAGATAACATTAGCTTATCTCGCAGGGGCAAATCTTTAATACGTTTCATAGTCTATGATCGCCTTCCCCCATCATCGCACATACAATTTCTTATAATGCTCATATGCTTCCATCACTTTATTTATATAATTCCTAGTTTCTGCAAATGGAATCGCAGAAGCATCGCTGCCATTTTTAATCAATCCACTATCTACCCATTGTTTGACATTGCCCCGTCCAGCATTGTAGGCTGCTAAAAGCAATTGTATATCTCCTTTAAACTCTTTCCTCAAATCGTCTAAATACCATATACCGAATTCTATATTAGTCTGCGGATCTAACAGCATCTTATCGTCATATTTTTCTATTCCCAGACGGCTAGCTATCCACTTACCCGTATTCGGGGTAATCTGCATAAGGCCCATGGCATCTTTTGATGAGCATGCCGAAGGTTCAAATCTACTCTCAACATATATAATAGCAGCCACAAACCTAGGGTCTATATTATATTTCGAAGCAAACTATAATGATACCAGAAATTAAGACAGACAAAACGGCCAAAATAAGTTAGAATGGAACTATGGAAAAGAGAAGAAATTTTACACCGGAAGAAAAAGCAAAAATAGTGATTGAGGTCTTAAGGG